>ERZ773031.115-NODE-115-length-44851-cov-14.687182_pt1 | contig 44851 bp, 41 predicted proteins | sample MGYA00511666_ERZ773031 | MGnify/ENA primary metagenome ERZ773031 (study PRJEB29015, sample SAMEA2738135) | human oral metagenome | biome: human oral; feature: human-associated habitat; material: saliva | place: China | collected 2250 ...
TGGCGGAAGCGAGAGGATTCGAACCTCCGAGACATTGCTGCCCACACGATTTCGAGTCGTGCGCCTTCAACCACTCGGCCACGCTTCCACTTCTCATTCTATCACACCCAACGTCTAAAGATAAACATACGCATCAACTAATACTCCAAAAATCATCTACTCGCATCACCAAAAAGTCAATGAAATCCGCCATTATCTCTATTGTGATACAATGAAGATATGAAGTACGAACCACCTTTCTCACTAGGACAAGAAGTTTCTTTTGATGATATTAGATCCATCGTCCCTCAAGCTAGTTTCGGCGGTGGCATGCTTTATTCTAATAATCATAAATGTCTCATCCTTCTTAGTAAGCACGACTCACTTTATGAAGACGAGTGGAAAGGTGACGTTCTGCACTATACTGGCACTGGCAGATCTGGCGACCAAGATATAAATTACCGAGAAAACAAACTTCTCGATAAATCACAAAAAGACGAACTACCGGTCTATCTCTTTGAATCAAACAATAGAGTCTATACCTATCGCGGGGAAGTTCACCTCTCTGGTTCGCCATATCAGGCAACAAAACCAGACAAAGATGGTCTAATGCGAAAGGTCTGGGTCTTTCCACTTATTCTCGTTAGTGGCGGTATAGTTCCAAAAGAATACATTAATGAATATGAAAAAGAAAAGAAGAAACAAGTTAAGAAACTCTCTGTAGACCAGCTAAAAAATCAAGCTGTCAAAAGCAGCTCAAAAACTAGCTCATACCGCCAAGCAATCTCAAAGCAATACACAAGAAATCAAAGCATTGCACGCTACACAAAACTTAAAGCCAACGGCGTCTGTGAACTTTGCGAAAAACCGGCACCATTCTTTGATAAAGACGGGGAACCATATCTAGAGTCTCATCATGTTTTATGGCTCGAACGTGGCGGTGCAGATAGTATTAATAATACTGTCGCCTTATGTCCAAATTGTCATAAAAAAATGCACATTGTCGAAGATAAGAACGATTTTGATAAACTCATTACTATCGCCAAAAACCGTGCAAAAGAAAGTGGATATGAATCAGCTAACTAAAGTCACCGCCGCCGTCATCAAAGATGGAGATAAAATTCTCTTATGCCAAAGGCCCAAAGGTAAAAGACATGAATTACTCTGGGAATTTCCTGGAGGAAAAATTGAACCTAATGAGACAGAAGAAGATTGCATCATTAGGGAGATTCAGGAAGAACTCGCTGTAACTCTAGGTAATTTAAAAAAACTCACCACAATACAAGCTGACAATGTCTCTATCACCTATTTTGAAGCAACAATCATTTCAGGAGAACTTAAAATGATTGAACATAATGACATAAAATGGGTAGACAAAAATGAGATTATTAATTTCAATCTTTGTCCAAACGATAGCTTGATGATTAAAAAGACTTCTTTTTAGAATACATTATTCCTACAAAACGTTTCTAGAAAAAATAAACATATAATTTCGATCAACAAAAAACTCCCCCACAGGGAAGAGTTTTTTCAAATAATTTCAAATATGGTACACCCGACAGGATTCGAACCTACGACCTTTTGCTCCGCAAGCAAACGCTCTATCCAGCTGAGCTACGGGTGCAGATGTGGATATTGTTCAAATCCGAAGATTCAAATAACATCCACCTAGAAATTAAATGAGCATCACGTTTCCGTGACATTCATATTATAGCATATTTAATTAAAAATCCTAGAGGTATGCTATAATTTAATTAGAAAAAAGGAGTAACATGGAAGAAAATAAGACCAAAAATACAGAAAAGAGCGCTGAAAAAGTTGCAAAAACCGCAGAAAATACTGCTTCCAAATTAAAATCCAAACTTAAAGAGGCTTCAAAAAATCATACCGTCAAGTTTCTTCTCTCGGTCGCTAAAAATCCAGCCACCGCCATTAAAGAAAATATCAACGACTATTCCGATCTCAAAAGCGCCTGGCAGCTTCCAGTTTTTACCGGCCTCGCCTACACCATCCTCAATTTGATTAACACTATTTTCTCTAAGGTCTATGTTCCAGCTCACAAATCCTTCTTCGGCAAACAGATTGACGCCGCCTGGAATTGGAAAAACCTTAACGACATCAACTGGATTCAGACCATCTTCACTCAGTTCTTCTCCTTCCTTCTCCCAGTTCTTTTTGTCGCCGGTATCTATCACCTCGTCGCCCTCCTCTTCAAAAAGAAAACCAACTTCTTCCACCTCACCACCATTGTCACTATTGCCGGCATTCCAGCCATTCTCGCCACCAGTATCCTTGCTCCACTCGCTTCCATCATCTCTCCATCCTTAGGCTTCATTGTTATGATGGCCGGTATCTCCTTCAGCTCAATTACTGCCTATGAAAACCTTAATGCTGAAGCCGACTATAAAGGCAACGAACGCATTTTCGCCAACGTCACTTTTATGGTCGCTCTATACATCGTCCTCCTCATTCTCTTCACCACGATGCTAAAAAGCGCCCTTGGCGGCAGCTCAATGCCATCTCTCGACTCACTCAACAATCTATTCAATAACTAATAACGGTAACAAAGACACATGAACGAATCACTCGACCAAAAATCCACCAAATCAAAACTAACCGGCAGCCGTGCAGGTCGAGTTAAGGTTCGCCTACTCAAAACTTATTACGGCAACATCCTGAAAGATATGCGCATCATCTGCATTACCGGCACCACCGGCAAAAGCGTTGTCGCTCACTATCTCTACCATATCCTCATGGAGGCCAACGAAAAAGTTGGTATCCTCGCTTCTGAAGATGAAATTAAAGTTGGAAGTCTTTACAAATTCTTTAGCGATTCCTGGAAAGCCGGCGCCGACTATTGCATTATTACCACCCCTGCAAGTTCTCTCAAAAAGGACGTCTTCTATCAGCTCCCAGTTTATCTCGCCGCCCTCACCGACTATGTCCCATCCAAACTTTCTGATCTTACGCCAGAAGAATATGCTGCAGCAGAAAATACTCTTTTCGACCTCGAGCCTGAATTTGTCGTCTTAAACCGCGACGACAGTAATTATCTTGAATTCTCAAAATTCAAAGGTAAGCAAGGAACCGCCACTTATGGCTCCGACCATTACAGTGACACTAAAATCGAACGCCGCACTCTTTATCGCAAGGGCAGCGAAGCCACCCTCAACATTGAAGGACATCGCTTCAATGTCGCCAGCTTCCTCACAGGCGAACCAAACATCTCGTACATGGCCGCTGCAGCCACGATCGCCAATCTAATGCACTACACCGAAGAACAGATCGTCAACGGTATCGCCAACTTCGATCCAGAAAATATTGCTGGATCCGCTAACTAATCTTTCAGTCTTTTCCTTAAGGCCTTCTCTGTAACCTTAAGATCCTCAAACGGCACCGCCCCCGTTGCCCTCAAGATTGTTTTTTCATGCCCCTTACCCAGAATTAGCACAATATCATCTTTCTTCGCAAGTTCGACTGCCATCTGAATTGCTTTTTCACGATTGAGTTCCACCAAAAGATTCTTTCCACGCAAAAATCCTGCCTGTTCAGCACCATTTACGAATTCCTCTGCAATTTCTGCTGGGTTTTCATCCCGAGAATCATCCTCTGTAATAATCACAATATCTGAATATTTAGCCGCAATTTCGCCCCGCTCACCCCTGGTTGACTCATCACGTCTCCCCGCTCCTCCAAATAACGAGATGATCCGGCCTTTCTTTCCAGGCACCACCGACTCATAGACCTTCAAAAATGCATCCGGCGTATGCGCATAATCCACAATCACTTCAAAATTCTGCCCCAAATCCACCCGATTCATCCTCCCCTCCACCGAATCAAGCGCCAAAATTCCCTGAGAAATCTGCTCCTTATTAAGTCCTAATTTCAATCCCACCGCCACGGCCGCCAGGGAATTATAGACAGTAAACTCCCCAGGAATCTTCGTTTTAATCCTCAACATATCACCCGACGCATTTTTATCACCACCCACATGCTTATCTTCTGCTGCATGTTTATCCCCCACCGAGGCTTCACCATCTACAGAATACTCGACCCCTTGCGCGCCTAGCTTCACGTCCTTGGCTCGTAGAATCCCAGAATTTATACCATATGTGATATATTCTTTTACGTCTTTTGCAAAATAAGCCCAGCTTTTATCATCTTCATTCACCACCCCATATTTCGCCATCTTAAATAATCGGCGTTTCGCATCTCGGTAATTCTCAAAGGTCTTATGATAATCTAAATGTTCATGCGTAACATTCGTCATCACCGCAATCTCAATCGGCACCCCAAAAGTTCTATGCTGTGCCAGAGCGTGCGAAGTCACCTCTAGTACCAAAAATTCCGCTCCCGCATCCGCAATTTTCTTCATTCTAAAATTCAGTGTCTTCGCATCCACTGTCGTCATGTGTTCGATCTGTTTTTCCAGCTTATCAACACCCCAAGCCACCGTCGTCATCAGCCCAGTCTTGTGTCCGGCCACATTTAGCATCTTCCAGATCAAAAAACAAGTTGAGGTCTTACCATTCGTCCCAGTTACACCAATCACCCGCATCCTCTTCCCAGGAAAACCATATTGGTGCGCCGCCAAATCCGACCTTAAAACATGATACGGAATCACCAATTTATTATAATTAGGGATCTTATCCATTAGAAAAGTCTTCATACTCATACGCTTCACCTCACTTTTCTTTATTATACCATAACCACCTCTGATTCATATTTTCACCAATATTAGCACTCTCCACTTGACAGTGCTAGTTTTTGCTATACAATAGATAACAGCTACAGCCAAAGTAATCAGAAAACCAGTCGGCTGTATTAAAAGGAGGAAAAACATGACCTTAAAACCATTACAAGATCATATCGTTGCTAAAAAAGAAGTTCCAGCCGAAAAGACCGCTTCCGGATTTTTCATGCCTGGCGATGCTAAGGAAAAGCCAAGCTACGCCACCGTGGAATCTGTCGGTCCGAACGTCAAAAATATTAAAAAAGGCGACAAAATCATCTTCAAAGAGTATAACACCACCGATATTAAACTCGGAGATACTGAGTATCTCATCGTCAAAGAAGAAGACGTTCTCGCTATCCTAGACTAATCAGAAAGAAATACAATAAAATTCGACTAATTAGTCCGAGGGTATAATCAAAAATCAAATAAATTAATTAATAACATAATTAAAGCTCAAATATTTTAATTTATAGAAGGAAATCTCATATGGCAAAGAAAATTTTTTACGCTGACCAAGCCCGCGACAAAGTTTTAAGCGGCGCCAAGCAGCTCTATGATGCAGTAAAAGTCACTTTCGGTCCTAAAGGCCAAAACGTAGTAATCGAAAAATCCTACGGCAATCCAACCATCACCCACGATGGCGTCACCGTAGCCGAAGCTGTTGACCTTGGTAGCTCTGAAGAGAATTTAGGCGAACAAATTGGTGCTAAACTCATCAAATCCGCCGCCCAAAAACTCAACAAAGTTGCCGGCGATGGCACCACAACCGTCACCGTTCTCACCTATAACATCCTAAGCGAAGCTAATAAGCTAATCGCCGCAGGCGTCAACCCAATGGAGCTTCGAAAGGGTATCGAAAAAGCCGGTGAAGAAATCGTCGCCAAAATCAATCAGGCTGCCGAAAAAATTGAAGGTAACGATAAAAAGGTTGCTGAAGTTGCCACTATTTCTGCCGGAGATAAAGAAATCGGCGAACTTATCGCAAGTGTTATTAGCAAAATCGGCAAAGACGGTATTGTGACCGTTGAAGCAGGTCAAGGACTTGAAATGGAGCAGGAAATCGTTGAAGGTTTCAGCTACGACAAAGGCTATAGCTCACCGTTCTTCGTTACTGACCTCAATCGCCAAGAAGCTATTTTCGACAAACCTCTCATTCTTTTGACCGACAAAAAAATCTCCGCCAGTAACGAAATTCTCCCAGTCCTTGAAAAGGTTGCCCAATCTGGCCACAAGGATCTTGTCATAATTGCTGAGGAAGTCAGTGGTGAAGCTCTCTCACTTCTCGTTCTCAACAAACTCAAAGGTGTCTTCAATTCTCTCGTTCTGAAAGCTCCAGCCTTCGGTGATCGCCGTAAAGAAATTCTCGAAGATATCGCTGTACTCACCGGTGCTACCGTTATTTCTGAAGATAAAGGCATGAAACTCGAGGATACTGAAATTTCTAACCTCGGCTCTGCCAAGAAGATTATTGCCACCAAAGACAACTCCACTATTATCAGCGGCGCAGGCGACCATAAAACAGTCAAGGCTCGTATTGAGCTCATCAAGTCTCAGGCCAATCTCGCTACTTCTGATTATGACCGTGAACAATACGAAAAACGTGCTGCCGCCCTTCTCGGAAAAGTTGCTGTCATCAAGGTAGGTGGCGCCACTGAAACCGAAATTGATGAAAAGAAGTATCGCGTTGATGACGCAGTTGCTGCCACAAAAGCTGCCCTAGATGAAGGTATCGTCACCGGTGGTGGTGTCACCCTCGTCAATCTTGCCAATCAACTCACTGGCGAAGATGCAGGTACTAAGATCGTCAAGAACGCTCTCAAGGCTCCACTTCTTCACATCCTAGAAAACGCCGGACTCAACGCTCAGGCTCTCCTTGCTGCCGTTGAAAACGCCAAACCAGGTCAGGGAATTAACGTTATGGAACCTGAGAAAGGACTCCAAGACCTCAAAAAAGCCGGCGTCATCGATCCAGCTCGCGTCACTCGTGAAGCCGTCCAGAACGCCATCAGTATCGCCGCAACCGCTATAACTATGGGTGCACTCATTGTTGAACTCCCAGAAAAAGCAGACAATTCTGCCGCCGCTGGTGCCGGTATGAGTGGTATGTACTAAAACTACTAGAAAGGTCGGCCAGTTCAAAAAACTGGCCGCAATATCCTATAAAAAGATTAATCTCACCAAACCAACAAAAAGAACCCCGCAGGGTTCTTTTTTAATATTAACTATCTGCTTTTTCAACTAGGAAGAGAAGTGCTTCAGCTCGTTCAGCCTCATCGCCGATACCCTTAACCGCTTCATAAGCTGAAGTAATCATATCCTTTGAGCCAGTCGACTCAATCATCTGTTTATAAACCTTAAATTTCTGTTCTGGCTGCATCTTAATCTTATCCATTAATGGGTATAGATCCTGTAACATCTGCTTCTTAACTTCTTCAAACTGTATATTCGCACCTTCATTTCCAGCGGTTTCATTATTATTCGAACTTGGTGCAACCGTTTCTTCAGTCGCCACAGCCTCTGGCGTCACCTCAGGCATCGTTTCCACAGCAGTAGGAGCGGCATTCTCTAAGGCAGCAGGTACCGGTACCTCGGTCTCAGTAGGTGCACCAGTAATCGGAGTTGGACCTGAATTAGTTAGGTCAGCCATCACGTCCGGATTCATCCCAGGCATACTAGGTTCATTCGCCAAAAAGTCTGGAATCGGAGGAGCTGGAGGCACACCCAACTGGTCTTGAATATTAATGTTAAAATCTGCGTTTGAATCGGTCGCACTCGTTGCATCCATCATTGGCGCGCCACTGTTTTGATCCATATACCCACCTTCTTTTTTATATACTATACTTTTCCAAATTTTATCATAAACGTTTTATTTTATCAATTTTCTATCTAAAATCGCAATTTCTTCACAATTTTATCAATAGCATCAAGTCTAACTTCTTCCATTGGCAACCTCTTACCAAACATATTCACGATTTCTTCACCTTTATTTTCAGGGAAATAAACCGTCACTGCAGGTGAAAAACGCTTCTTTGGCATCAGAACAATTGCAAAATGCACATCATCCTGCAAAATCCCAAAGGCCTTATATTCTTCAAAGCGGTACATTCGCTCCCCCTCGGTTAAACCTTTTTCAGACAAAACATATTGAATCTTGCGAGGAGGACGCACCGAATAGGTAATAATCGCAATCACAGAAACCACCACTAGCGCTGTAAAGGTCCACCATTCAAATCTGATTGAAATCAGTGAAAAAATCACACCCACTAAAATCAACCCAAAATACCACCCCATATTCTTTTCGTGTGACACATATTCTTCGGCTTCCCATTGCACCACTGTATTGTCTTTCACTTTTGCACCTCAATATTCATTAGCTTTTTTAAATTATAACACATCAAATATTTCTTTAAAATCATTCAAGAAACGCCCGAAGTATGTTAAGATAGAAGGGAAGGAGAGTTACCCAAGTGGCTGAAGGGGGCGGTTTGCTAAATCGCTAGTGTGGGGAGACCTGCAGCGGGAGTTCGAATCTCCCACTCTCCGCCAAATAATCCATTTTCTTTTTTCTAGGTATAGCCCAGGAATATAGATAGTTGTTATATGTTTAGAAAAATATCTCCCGAGAGGAGGTATTTTTCTTTTATAATATTTGTGGTATAATAGAGACATAATTTAAGTAACTGCGAGATTCGATAGTTTATATGAAACAGATCACCAAAACTTTAACCCAAACCTTAACCGGACTTGGCGCACTTTTATGCCTTTCCACCAGTCGTGTCCTAGCCTCTGCTCTCTCTGTGCAGGAAGGTGCCAATGCGGCCCGCGCTGAAGGCATGCCTACTGAATTGATTGGCGACAACGGCGTTTTCAGCCGCCTTACCAATACCATTCTCTTAGTTGTTGGTCTTATTTCTGTTATTATGTTAGTTTACGGCGGTCTTCGCTACATCCTTTCTGGCGGTGACAGCAAAAAGGTTACTGATGCCAAAAACACCATCCTCTATGCCATCATCGGCCTTATCATCTCCCTTCTCGCATTTGCTATTGTTAACTTCGTTCTCAATTCTGTTGTTGGCATCACAAACAACTAATCTCTATTAATAACTCCCAAAAGTAGCACCAAAGGTTGCTACTTTTTATTTATCAACATCTCACTAGGAATCACCAGCCTATCTCTCAATATATAACAAAATACACACATCTAACTCTCGATATAGTCATTACTCATCAAAACTAATGCTGATATTTTGCACGCCCCAGCATTTCGCATCACTTCCGCCGCCGCCCGCATACTCGACCCCGTCGTCCATACATCGTCAAACAGCACATAATGAACGTCTTCCCTCAACTTTACCTCCTTCTTCACCCCATATGCCTGCTTTGCTTGCTCACACCTCACTTTAGCACTCTTCCCAACCTGTACCGTCTTATTTAATCTCTCAAGTATCGGCTCCAGCTTCAAGTTTTCACCCATCCGACAAAGCTCACGCGCCAACCATAGCATATGATCAAACCCCCGCTCTCTAATATGTCGCCGAATCGTCGGCAAGGGAACTATAACCACCTCTCCTACCTCACCAGTTTCCCAAATCTCATTTTGAGCAATTTCCCACGCCTTCCAAGCAAGCGCGCGTGCCAAGTCTCTCCGCCCCTGATATTTATATTGCTTCAACAATCTAGATAATAGCCCTACTTTTACTCCCCCCACAATCACCCGTGAAAATCCATCAATCCCAGAAATCACATATCCAGGATTTGTCCCCAAAAGATATTTTTTACAACGCCCACACAAACTCTCACCCTGAAGCCCACATCTCTGACATCTGTTTGGCGAAACCACTTCAAGCAATACATTAATTATTGTGCTTTTTACATCAAAACACACTTTTCTCTTGATTTTTAACATAACCACTCCTATAATTAACCATAACAATAGTTAAATGTGGAGGAATACTTAGCAATGGCTCGTACAAATGACGATGACATGCTTATGGAAGACGAACTCGCGGCTGCATTTCTGGACAATGATAGCCAAGAAGAAGTTGAGCAAAGTCCTGTTCAAACTTCTGCTAGTCTCCCATCAGAAGAAGATCCAGAGGCGTGGGACGAACCGGAAGATTTTCCAGGTCAATTAGCAGTTGATGTATATGAAACTGCCGATAAATTAGTTGTTAAGGCTCGCACCGCAGGCATTTCCAAAAATGACCTCGATGTCACCATCTCAGACAACATCTTAACCATCTCCGGCATTCTTAGCGGTGGCGAAGATGAACAAACCACTCGTTGGCACATCCAGGAATGTTATTGGGGCGAATTTTCTCGCACCATCGCACTTCCAGTTCCGGTCCGCGAAGATGAAGGCAGTGTCAAAGCCGAGTTAAAAGATGGCGTTCTCACAATCTCCTTTGAAAAAGAGAAAACTGAAACTCCAACCAAGATTCCTATTCAGTAATCTAAGGCTACTTAAACTGCGAGAACAGAGAACTAAACTAAATACCGCACACCTGCGGTATTTTTTAGCCTCACACACAGAAACCCATCAATATCCAAAAAATACCTCCTCATCCACAAATACTTCTTTCAACCTGTCCTTATATCAGTCTTCGTGAACATAATTCATCAAGTCCATAACCCCAAGTATCCCCCACATTTCTAAACTATTTCAGATACCTTTATCCTAGTTCATTTACTTAAATTAGACAAGCATATCCATTCTAATAATCACATCAATTCTAAAAAAGCATATCCGATCTAAATCACCGATCAAAAAAATAGACCCCAGCGGGTCTATTTTTCGATTTCTAATCAGTATTTTAAGAATTATTAGCAGCAGCTCCGCCATTTGCAGCAGATCCACTAAATACTGAGGTAAGTACGAAGTTCACGATTGCAAAGGCAAGAAGTGCGACCACAAGACCAATTACACCATACATAATTGTCTCTCGTGCTTTCTTAATCTTAGCAGGATCGCCAGTAGCAGTGGTAAGCATAAAACCACCATAAATAATATAAGCCACTGCAAGAATACCAAGTACACCAAGCACAACACTAATGATCGTGTTAATGGTTTTCATTAAATCATTCGATCCTGCATGATCATCAGCAATATTACATTCAGAAATAGAATTCGAATAGGTCTGACGAAGTGATCCCTGAGGACAGCTTCCCGCATTCACATTTCCAGCTAGCGATACAACTGCCATCAAAGCTGCTGCCACCACTACGCCTTTTTTATACACACCGTTCTTCATTTTTACCTCTCTCAATATTTTTTACTTAAAAAGGCTTGTTAGTACAAAGTTTACGATAGAGTAAGCAAGAAGTGCAATCACAAGACCAATAATACCATACATAATAGTATCCTTAGCCTTCTTAACCTTTCCAGAATCACCAGCTGAAGTGGTATATTGTACACCACCAAGAATAATCACGATAACAGCAATAAAACCAATCACACCAATAATCACATTAATAATCTGATTAAGAGTAGTCATCAGATTATTGTCGTTAAGATTATTATCACCTTTGGAGATACCTTTACAACCTGAGAGGTCACCAGTACTTGAAGTCTCCCCATTTGGGCAACGAATTTTCCCGGTAGCAGCAACAGGTAAAGCCTGGAGCCCCATAGCAACTACACCAAGACCACCAGCGGCTAATGTTTTGATTTTATTAGAAATCTTCATATTTTTTCCTTTAATATTATTTTCCTCATTATATCATAAGCATCTGTTAAATCAAGGGCCACCCCTTAGAATTCTAGATACCAACCGAAGCAATCACGAACTGCACGACTGCATACGCCAGCCCCGCAATCACCAGCGCAATCACCGCCGTCATGATCATTCTTTTTGCATTCACAATCTTTGCCGAATCACCAGAAGATACCACCAACCTTTGACCAGCAATCACAATCGCCCCTACACTAATAATTCCCACCACAGAAATCCCAATATTAATAATTGTCGTGATCAGACTCGCAATACTTTTATTCCCGACATCAACACAACCGGCAGCCTGCAAAGTTTCTTCATCTGCATTAGTCATCTCGCGCAGCTTTGCACAGGTATCACTCTCAGCGTAAGCAGCCTGTGGGATAGCCACCATACCGAGTGTCCCCGCCATCAACACTCCAGCTAATATTAACAAAATCCTCTTCATTATTTCTCCTCTTTAAGATATTGAATTCACCACAAACGTCGTTAATGCCCACGCTAATCCTACCACCACTAATCCAATCACGGCATAAGTAATCGTCTTGATCGCCTTGTTAACTCTAGCCGGGTCGCCTTCCGAAATCGCATAAAAAATCGCGCCATAAACGATAAATCCAACCGCAATTAGTGCCGCCATAGAGTAAACCCAGTTAAATAACACCATCAAATCATAATTATTTGCATTATCCTTATTTGGAATATTGTTTAAAGCATTATTTAAGGTATTGACCTTTGTAATATCAAAATCGTCACCAAAAATTCTTCCACCTGAGTTTTTTACAAATTCAAGAACGTTCATTATTTTGCTACGCCTCCAATTACTTTCACTAATGTATCTGAAATTACTGAAGCCGAAATCGTTAAGATCAAACCTATCACCGCGCCAGTGATAATTCTTTTACCTTCCATCACTTTTCCAGGTTCACCTTCCGACATAATATATTTATATCCACCCCAAATAATAAATCCAGTCGCTACCATACTTGACATGAGCGCTGCATCAAACACTAAGTTCAACACAATCACCCAAACAAATCCGGCAATATTCGTATCCCCATTCACCGTGCCGATCGTTCCAATCCGACAATCACCACCCTCTCTGGTTGCCAAACCCTTATACCAAGGACGAAGTCCTAGCATTGAGTTCGCACATGAATCATCCGGTTCTTCCTCAATCACCGCCGCCGAGACTGGCTCACTCGTCACCTCTGACCACAAATACACCAAACTAAAACTTGAAAAAAATGCTAAACCTAGCATCAATAAACCTTGGATATGCCTTTTCATATTTTGATTATAGCATTATTAACTTAAAACTGTATATAATAATAGTGGATATTGTTTCACACTCATCCCTTATTACGCTATTGACTATAGCGCTTATGTGTGGTATAATATGCAGGTAATTAAAGCTTTATATCTGTATGAAGAAGGTCAACACAAGATTTAAAAGTTTCACTATGCTCGCTGGGTTGATTTTTTCCAGCGCCTTTTTATTTGCACAAACTTTTCTAAATACCACTTCTGTTTTTGCTGACCCTACCCCAACAACTTCCGAATCTACTGAAAATAATCAGACAACTGAAAATCCAACCACCGAAAACAATAATACTGAAAACAATACTCAAAATACTGGAGCTGAAACCACTGAAGATCAGGGAACTGGGAACCAAGGAAACGAGAATACCAATTCTCAAACTCCTCCAGCCAACCAAAATGGAAATACTGAAAATTCCACTGATGGAAACAACTCCGAAAATCATGAACCAGCCACCTGTACTTCTCAAATCGGCGCCATTGGTTGGTTAATTTGTCCGACCACCGGTCTGCTCGCTAAGGGTATCGATGCTCTCTATGGCCTTATCCAAGGTCTTCTTGACGTTAAACCACTAGAGATGAAAGGCGATTCTCCAATCTATCAAGTCTGGTCCTATATGCGCAATATCGCCAATATCTGTTTCATCATCTTCCTCCTCGTCATTATCTATTCCCAAATCACCGGCTATGGCATTAATAATTACGGCGTCAAAAAATCCCTCCCACGCCTCATCGTTACCGCCATGGTTGTCAACTTTAGTTTTCTATTTTGCGCGATCGCAGTCGACATCAGTAATATCCTAGGCAACGGCCTCAAAGACCTTCTCGCTGGCATCGCTGAATCCGCCATTAGTTCCGGTACAGTCGACGGCTCCAAAACCGCCACTGGTTTTTATTCACTGTTCAACACTGTTGCCGCTGGTGGTCTTGGCCTCGCACTTAGCTTTACCTTTCCAGGTGGCCCACTCGGTCTTCTTCTCGCCCTCATCCCACTCATCATCGGTGGTATTATTTCCGTCATTGTTGGTCTCCTCGTTCTTGGCTTACGTCAAGCTCTTGTTATCTTCCTCGTCTCCATTTCACCTATCGCCTTTGTTTTATATATCCTTCCAAACACTGAAAAACACTTCCAAAAATGGAAAAAAACCTTCAGTCAGATGCTTTTCTTCTACCCAATGTTCAGTATGCTCTTCGGTGTTTCCAAACTCGCTAGTATGGTTCTTATTACTTCCGCCACCACTCCATTTGGACTAATGGTCGGTGCCGCCGTCCAGGTTCTTCCACTTCTACTCGCCGCCGGCTTAATGAAGCTTTCAGGTTCCGCTCTCGGTGGTATTTCTAACGTACTCAATTCACTCGGCAACAACCTTTCTGGCCGCGCCACCAAGGCTCTTTCTCCAATCCAAGAAGCTAATCGTCAGAAGGCTATCGAAAACGCCATGAAACGTCAGCGTGCTCTCAATCTTCTCCCGTGGTACTGGGGTGGTGCACTAGCCGCTGGGGCCGCAAATTATAAATTCCGTAAAGATGATGAGAATAAGACTCGTGAAGATACCCTTAACGCATATCGCCAAGAAGAACTTGATGCAAAGCGTCGTGGCGCCCGCATTCTCTACCGTGATAAATATGGCAAAGCCGTTTACGCCGAACGCTCACTTGGCGTAGATAAAGATGGTATTGAAAAGAAAACTCAACTCGTAGATCCAGACAACAAAGTTATGCGCTATACATACCAAAATCGTGTAGCGAAACTTGCCGCTTCAGCTAACCATACTAAGACCGAGGATGCCCTTGGTAATATGGGTGATTACATTGCAGATAACAAGGTTAAAAATAAATATCTCGAGACCCTTGCCAACAACCAGACCGAAAACTTCCTTGAATACAAAACCGCCGAATCCTCTAAGCGTCGTAATGACCACAATGCTAACCGCTTCTATTCTGAAGTAGTCCGAAATGCTGCCAAGATCGACAAAAATGGCAACATTGTTAATAAAGAAGACTACGAAAAATACGTGGTCGCCGGTGCCGGTACTGACGCCTGGAAAGTCAACGACGGCACACTCTCCAAAGAACAAGAATCAGATCGCTTTATTGCTCTCCAAATGGTCGCCGCCGATGCTGTTGATGCCTACGAATCCGAACGTCGCGCCAATGTTGGCAAACTTTCCACCTATATGGACAAGATGGTTACTCTTGATGCCTTCAATCTCTACAAACAAATGTTTAAACATAAAAATATTGATGGTATTATTGCCGGCAATAACGTCCTTTCTCGTCGCGGTGATTATGATAAGATCCTTAAAACCGTCCGTACCTACATGGATGATGGTAATCTCAAATTAGGCACCGACGCTGCTAATGTTCTAGCTCTCAACCTCATGCAAATGAAAGATGCCGATCCTACAATTGGTCGTCTTGGAAAATTTATCAATATGGAAACCTGGGCCTACACTAGTGGTAAACGCCAAACTCAGGAAGTTACTATAGAACAATTTTTTACTGGTAGAATTGAGGATAAGTTCCTTACTCATATCAGTGACCAACAACAAAAAGATAAGGAAAGAGGTTATTCCACTAAGATTAATATGGCCACCGGTCTTGAAGGCACTAGCTTTGCCAAAGTTGATCGTACTGCCTTCGATAATGTCCAAGATATGATCGATTACTACGATGACATTGACCCTGACATGGGACAGCGAATTAGAAAATCTATTCTCCCTGCAATCATTAGTGCCATGCCTACCTACCAATCTGGTAGCGAACAACGTCGTAATGCCACTAAGTTAGTCACTGGACTCGATAATGACAATTACCACAACGGCAAAACAATTGAGGAAAACGTTCCAAATGTTAAGAAGAGTAAGGTTGCCTACGATTTTTCTCGTGATTATCTTAAGAGTCTTACTGGTGCTGATGCAGCTAAGCTTACCACTGATATGCTTGACGGCCTTGAAACTCGTCTTATGGCCCAGCATTACGAATTCAATCCAGACAATTATGCAGAATCTGAACGTGCTGCAGCTCAAAAAGAGGCTCTTGCCAAAGCAAAACAAGAGGCCCATGACGAAATCAATAAAATCTTTACAGAAAATACTGTTATTGAAACTCTCGCCAATAAGAGCGGTCGTCTATTCGACGGTATGAAGAGTAGACTTAAAGACATTGTCCGCCCTGCGGTGGAAGAATACCGAAGAACACATGCTTCCCAGACTAAGAATTCTGGAAAAAACAAGAATTAAAAAACCTATTCTCATGCTAGAATCCATCATTTTTCCACCACGTTTATGGTAAAATAATTCTATATGGCAACATACAAGGTCCCTCAAGACGTTGAGGCGGAAGATAAACTCCTTGGCCCTTTTACCTTTCGACAGTTTATCTATCTTCTCATTTCTGCAGCAGGTATTGCTATTATTTTTGGCCTTTTCCAAATTTTTCCACTACTCGCCATCATCCCGATCCCATTCACCTTCTTTTTCTTAATTCTTGCTCTACCTATAAAAAAAGATCAACCAATGGAAGTTTATCTAGCATCCATTGCCAGCTTCTATCTTAAGCCAAACACTCGTCGTTGGACCCCTGGACAAAAGGAAACTACCATCAAAATCACCGCACCTAAAATTGTCGAGAAACCTCGCGCCAGAAACATTACCGAAGAAGAAGCTTCCACCCGCCTCTCATTTCTTTCCAATCTCGTTGATTCTGAGGGCTATGCAATTCGCGGCAATAGTAATTTCAATGAAGATTTCATCGCAGAGAACAACAACATTGTTGATATTCTCGACCAGGACAGTAATCAAAACATCAATCAAATGATCGCTAAAGAACAACAAAATCGTCATGCCGCCTTGATTTCGAACATGAAGGCCGCCATCTCTAATGCCGACCAAAATCTTCCGCCAACTTTTACACAAAACAATACTCAAACCCAATTTACAACTCAACCACAATACGTTAATGGTTTTATTAACCAAACTTCCGCTTCCCAAATTAATCAAGGACTTCAAAATCTTGCCAACAATCAAGATTTCACCATCGATACTATTAGTAAACAAGCTAATCGTCTCACTCAATCGGCCCAAACAGCTCAAACAGCCCAAACAACTCAAACAACTCAACCTCAACAACCTCAGGCCTTTACCCAATCTCCACAACCTCAAATCTTTACTCAATCCCCACAAAGCCAACCTCAATTTACTCAGCCACAATTTACCCAGCCTCAACCACAGTTCCAGCCCCAATTCCAGCAGCCGCCATCACCTTACCAATTCCAGCAACCATACCAGCCGCAATTTACTCCGCCAACTCCACCAACTCCACCAGCCAGTTCAAACAATTTTACCGGCATCTTCACCCCACCAGCCTCATAATAATTTTTAAAAAGGAAGCATATGAATCCACAACAACCCCAAAATCAAGCTCAGCCTAATTTCCAGTCAGCACCTCAAGTGCCGCAGGCTCAAGCTCAGAATTCCAACATCCCCGCTTCTGGCTATCCCGCCAATAATATTCCACTCGCACCACAATCCGACAGTACCGCCAACGTGGTTCAGGATAACCCTTCTTCCACCCAGTCCACCCTCCTCATCTCCGAACTCCGTGATGGCTTAATTATTATGAAAGATGGCTCCTTTCGCGCCGTCGTCGCCTGTAAGTCTATCAACTACGACCTAATGTCTGAGCCCGAACGCGACGGTATTGAATACGGCTATAAAGGCGTCCTTAACTCTCTCGAATTCCCAATCCAAATCCTTGTCCGTTCTCAGCGCATCGACATCGCTCCATACCTAGAACGTCTCGCTGATATTCGTCGTAATAATGACAACATGCTCCTCGGTGTATTAATGGACGACTACATTAATTTCATCGACCAAGTTTCCCAAGAGGCCAATATTATGGATAAATCCTTCTTTGTTGTTGTTCCATATTATTCAACCCCAGAACTCGAAAAAGCCAGTACACAAAGTCAAAACATCTTCAATCTTCTCTTCGCCACAAAAACCTCTGAAATCACCAGGATTGACCGCAATACCTATGACAAAGCAGTTACTGAAATCAACAACCGCGTTCAAGCTGTCATTGGTGGCCTCTTTAATATTGGCATTCACTCCGTCCGCCTCAATACCAAAGAACTCGCCGAGCTCTTCTACAACTTCAACAACCCAGACACTGCCGTGAGGGAACCGTTTATTGATTTTAATAAAATGGGCACTATCTATACTAAAAAAGGTGAAAAACCAGAGACAAAACCACTAAATTAAGGAAGAAATATGGCAAAAAAGAAACTCACCGCTGCCGAACTTGCAGCTCAAGCACAATCAATGGAAGACGCCGAAATTCAGCGCGCGTTTGAACAGGGCATCACCACTCTCCGTGATCTTATTTCTCCTTCCTCAATTGAGATTCAATCCGACCATTTCCGTCTCGGCACCAAATATGGCCGCACGCTCTATATTTACGGTTATCCTCGCACCATCAGTACTGGCTGGCTCAGTCCACTCATCAACATGGACGAGGTTCTTGATATTTCCATGTATATTTATCCAGTCGACACTACTGTCATTATGAAAAATCTACGTCGCAAAGTCACCCAGCTTGAAGCTGATATTTCTCTAAATGCTGAAAAAGGTCGTATTCGTAATCCTGAAACCGAACACGCCATCCAGGATGCCGAGGAGCTCCGCGACGACCTTCAGCTTGGCCGCGAAAAATTTTTCCGCTTCGGCTTATATGTCACCCTTTGGGCCGACTCACTTGATGAACTAAATTTCGTACAGCATAAAATCGAAAATTATTTTGGATCTGCCATGATCTTTTCTAAAGTCGCCACTTCTCAGCAAGAGCAGGGAATGAACTCCACCATGCCAATGGCTACTGATCAGTTAATGATTCGCCGCAACATGAACACTAGTGCCATTTCTACCTCCTTCCCATTCACCTCTGCTGATCTCACCCAAGAAAAAGGCATTCTTTATGGAGTTAATCTTCATAATAATGGTCTCGTTATCTTCGATCGTTTCACTCTAGAAAATGCTAATCTTGTCGTCTTCGCTAAATCCGGTGCTGGTAAATCCTTCGCGGTTAAGCTTGAGGCTATCCGCTCCATGATGATGGGGACTGAAATTATCATCATCGACCCTGAAAATGAGTATCAAAAACTCTGTGATGCCGTTGGTGGCTCATATGTTCGACTCTCCCTCAACTCCGATGTTCGCATTAATCCATTTGATCTACCAAAAGTGATTGATTCTGAAGATGCCTCTGACGCGCTCCGTGCTAATCTTGTCACCCTCCATGGTCTTTTCCGCCTCATGCTCGGTGGCACCCAATCAGGCCCTGGTGGCCAAACCGTTGCCGCTCTTTCTCCTAACGAAGAAGCTGATCTCGACCAAGCTCTCATCGATACCTACGCCCGCGCCGGCATCACTTCAGACCCTCTCACACATCAATCCACCCCGCCAACCATTATTAATCTTTACGATACGCTTGCACACATGGGTGGCTCTGGTCCTCAACTTGCGCAACGTCTCCGCAAATACGCCACCGGAACTTTTGCTGGTATTTTCTCCCAGCAATCCAATATTGATATCAATAACCAAATGGTTGTCTTTAATATCCGTGATCTTGAAGATGAACTCCGTCCCGTTGCAATGTATATTGTTCTAAATCACATCTGGAACATCGTCCGCGCCAAACAAAAACGCCGCATTCTCATCGTCGATGAGGCTTGGCAACTCATGAAATATGACGACTCCGCCAACTTCCTCTTCTCACTCGCCAAACGTGCTCGTAAATATTACCTTGGTCTCACCACCATCACTCAGGACGTTGAAGACTTCATGAGCAACAAAATGGGTCGTGCCATTGTCATGAACTCGTCCATGCAGCTACTTCTAAAACAATCCAGTGCCGCTGTTGATGTCCTATCTGATGTTTTCAAACTCACCAACGCCGAGCGTCAACTTCTCTCTAGTCTCCCAGTTGGGCAAGGTCTCTTCTTCGCTGGCCAATCTCACGTCCACGTTCAAATTGTCGCCTCTGAAACAGAAACTAATCTCATTACCACCAATCCGGTTCGCTATAATCGTTAAACAAAATAGCAAAAAATACCTTTTTCTTATATAATATAACTATGCCAAAGGTCTATTACGGCAAGGATTCCATAACTCCTAACTTTTTGCCGTCCAGTAAAAATTCTGAGACGGAACTTTTTCGTTCCCAGATTGCCAAGGAATCTTTACAGAATGCTGAGCAGGCCTCTCTCGATACCCTTACAGATTCAGATCGCAAACCTTCCGCCGATACTCTCGAAAACCAACCTCTCTATACTGGAAGCCTTAATCATCACAACATAAAATCCACCAAAAATCTTGGCTTATCAAAACTCAGTACCGCCAAAAAAATCAAAAAATACTCTCCGGTCGCACTTGCTTTTGGTGCCTTCCTGGCCGTTATTCTTTTCCTCTTTTTTTCCGTAAGCAACCTAGGTAATCAAATCGAAATCCTCATCACGAGGGCCACTGACACCATGTTTGGTTCCTATTCCGAAAACACTCTTCGAATCACCGAAGAACTTCTCGCCAAAAAACAGGGGGCCTTCCCAAAGTACTTTGAAAACCGTCTCAAAACCAATGGTATTGAAGTAGTCGATGCCGGCTCCAGCTATCATTTAGTCTATGACGGCGCCACTATTACCTCCGAAAATTTCCGCAATTTTTATGCCAAAAATATTGCCTTTCAGGAAGCTTTTACCCGCGCCAAGCGCGCTCGTGCCTCCAATTTCTTCGATAAACCAGCCACTATGAGTCTCGCCAAAATTGGCATCACCAGAAATCTTTTCTCCGCTTATAAAAACACTGGCAATCATGAAACCGACACTAAAAACTATCAAACCACCGAAGAAGGAGTTTTTGGCGACAAAACCAATTCTAGTATCAATACCACCACGGAAACTGAAGATACTGACGAAAGAGGAAATAAAACTACAAAAATCTCCAAAACCGGCGAAGACATCGATAGTAGTAATATCGAAGGTGACACTCCAAACATTAAAGCCAATAATTATTTATTAAGTATCGCTGGGCGCGTCGCCGAAGCAGGTGGCCTCACCTGTGCTGCACTTAAAGTTGCCAACCTTATTTCTGTCGCCATCGCCGCCAATGAAATCTATCAAGCCATGCATTTCTTCATGAGTAATCAAGAAAATATCAGCAAAACTAAAGCTGGCTATGGCAACGAAGCAGCCGCCAATTCCGTCCTTAATTTCCTCAACACTCCAGCCACTACTGAATACACCGATGTCTCCACCGGTGAAAAGAAAACCGTCACTGGTGCTCCTATTCAAGCCGAAGGATTTGGCAATGTCCTAGCTGGTGAAAAAGTTAACCTAAATTACACCAAAAACTTCTCCATCAATTCTGCCTTTCTTGCCACTGGTTTTGCCCTAGGTCTCACTACTGCTCGTGCCCGCGCCTGTGGTGGTATTCGTGCCGTTGGTGCCGCCATTAGTCTAGCCACCCTCGCTTTTGGTGGCGGTCTTATCAAAACTGCCGTTACCCTCCTAAAGACTACTGTTGTAAATGTCGCTCTCGCCAGTACTATTGCTGGTATGCTTTCTATTCTCCTCCCATATATTCAAAAAGTCCTCTTCGAAAATCCAGCAAAAACCCTCGTTGGTAAGCCAGCTGGTGAAAAATACGTTCAAGGTGCTGCTCTAATTAATAAAAAAGTTGGCCGTTCAACCTCCGGGCAAAGTCTCGCCTCCAAAGAAGCTGCTGTCGCATATCATAAAGAGACTCTCATTGCCGCAAACAGAGAAGCAGAGCTTGATCGCAAGTCTAAAAGCGCTTTTGACGCTTCCAGTCCAAACACCTTCCTCGGTTCCATCCTAGGCCGCTTCAGCCGCATAACTAGCTCCGCCACTCTTTTCTCCAGCCTCTCAAACCTAAGTGAAGTTTCCAAAAATTCTTTCAGCTCCATTCTTGGTCACACCGGACAATCCGTCCTTGCCGCAGATGGTTCTGAAGGCTTTACCACTGACACTGAACTCGCCGGTACCGATTACCAAAAAATTTTTGGTAATGACGAAGATTGTGAAGCTCTTACCAGTATTGGTGCCGCCTGTGATATGTATGGCGGAGAAGTAATCGCCACTGACGTCACGACCGAAAAACTCAGCTCCACCGATCCTGAATATCAACGCGTTGTCAATCAAAACATCCGTAAAAATGCCGAAGGTTTTGATGAGGTCATCCCAAACTCTCTTCTCGCCCATAAAACCATGTTCTGTGACGAACGTGATTCACCATTCGGTCACTTTGATGCCAATATTGCCAATGCCATGAACACTAATCTCGGTTTCGCAAACAGTATTCCGATCATCTCGGAAGCTGTTGAACTCTATAATGCAGTCTCTGATATGTCACCAGAAACCCAAGGCTGGGCCTCCGGCGCCTATTGCGTTATGGGAAGCCAAAATCCACACTGGCAAGAACTTAAATATCTTCAACATTACACCGAGCAAACTCGTATCTGCACTCAAATCAAATGCGCTAGTGTAGTTGACTCAGAAGGGAATGATCGAAACCCAATCACCGCTTATAAAGAAGCATATTATGCAAAAAACCCAATCGATACCTCTCGCTCCGGTATTCTAGCTCGTATTTCTGGCATTACTAAGAACCAAGCTAAAACCGTAATTGCGTTCTTCGACTATGCCAATTATCTCGCGAATTATCAACCGCCAAAAGCAGAAAAACCAGAATTCACTTTCAATAGTCTCAAAAAAGAAACTCCAACCACTAAAGATTCTTTAGGTTCAGTAGCAAAAATCTCTTCCATATTAACTAAAAATTCAGATTCAAATCACCACTTCATCCACCAAAACCTTACTCAATCTTCCTATGCTGATTTAAAAACTATTTCAAGAAATAGGAGTTACCTAGTATGAAAAACCTCGTCACTTACATAAAGCATTTTGCCTTAAGTATTAAAAGAATCAATCACAAAAAGGTCCTTCTCTTACTTCTAACTCTCATTGTTTCCATTCAACCAGCTAAAGTTTTCGCACTTAAAGAGTCTGAATGGGACATCTTCGATATTAACGGTATTTATTATTATGATCGAGATGCCGAAAACTGTGTTACTTCAAATCTTTCCGGCACCATTGGCAAGCTCTATGATGGTTCCGAAATTATCAGCAAATTCGACCTCGATAAGATTAACGCCAACCGCCCAGTTTATGAAAAATCTGCCGCAAGATATGGTTTTCCATGGCAGCTCATCGCCACTCTTCACTATCGCGAAACCAGCCTTCGTCGCTACAACCCAACCAATGGTCAAGGTATTTATCAGCTCTATTCTTACACTGGAGGTGGCCACAATAGTAACGCCTTCACTAATTTTGGTGAAGTTTCTGAAGCTGAATTTCAAAGGCAAACTGACATTATGGCCGAGCTCTTACAAAATAATTACGGCGCCGGCCTAAACTTAAAAACTGACGATGGAATCAAAACCCTCCTTTTCCGCTACAATGGCACCGCTCGCTCCTATATCTCACAGGCTCGTACTCTTGGTTATACCGAACAAGAGGCTGCCCGCGGTGAAGGCTCACCATATGTCATGAACCTTGCCGATAGTAAGCGTGATTCCAGAAAAAATTCCAACTGGCTCATGATAAAAACTGACCACGGACACCCAACCTCCGCCAACCTAATTCCAGGTGCCTTCCTTATCTTTTCTGCTCTTGGCGGCTCAAATGGAATCAGTAATTGTTCAGGTAGTGGTGGCGGTAATCTCAGTATTAATCAAACCGCTCTTAATCTCGCCTGGGCAAATACTGGCCACGGCATTACCCCAAACGATAATTATCGTAACGCACTTATTGAAACTGGCATCAACCGACTTGGCGATCGCTGGTCTATGATGGGTGCTAGCTGCGATGCCTTTGTTGCTACCGTTATTCGCTATTCAGGAATCGATAAAAATTTTGTTTGCTGTGGTGTCAGTAATGGTGGTCCAACTTCAAACTATGTCAAAAACTCCGGTAAATTCGTTGAAGTTGAAAACCGACAAGGCTCTCTCAAACCTGGTGATATTCGTCTCAGTTCTGGACATATCGAAATCTATGTTGAGCAAAACGGTGTTGGCAAAATCGCCTCCGCTTCTCACGGCTCACGCACTGGCGAACTGCTACCTTTTTACGATAACTCTCGTACTTTTAAAGCATATCGCTATATTGGAAACACTAATATCTAATACCTAAAAGGCCAAACATGATTACAAAAAGTACTATCACTAAAAAAACAAAAAACCAAAATACACAAAACAAAAATACGTCAAAAAAATCTCTTCTTTTCATTATTATGAGTTTTTTAATTTTGGTTCTTATCATAATCATTGCTGCCTTTATTAATTGGATTACCAACTTCGATAAAACCGCCACACTAGATTATTATCTTGCCCCAGCATCTGCTTCTTTCATAATTGATGGAAAAACTTATCAAGGTGATGCCAAAATAAAACTAAAACCAGGGAATTATACAATAAAAATTTCCAATGCTAATTTTCAAGAAATCACTCGTGATCTCGAATTGAAAAATAATCAAGTCACTTATCTCTATGAAGCACTTGAACCAGATTCTGAACATCAGGATTATTATAAATCACACCCAGAAGATGAATCTCGCGTGCAACACATTGCTGATTTTAAAGCCGACTTAGAACGTAAAAACTACACCGATAGCGATCCAGTCTTTAAAGTCACACCATATTCCAGCTATCAGGCCGGCTTCTCTATTGCTGCCGAAAAGCAACCTCAAACCACTAAGGTAAAATTAAAGATTACCCTCTTTACTTGCTCCGATCAGCAAATCGAAGAACTCAAAACCGCTGCCTATAAATATCTCACAGACAACAAACTTAATCCTAATAACTACGATATTGAGGTTACTAGCTGTTAACCTATCTATACTTCCTCCACTGAAGTAATAATCACCTGATTATCCTTAAAATTCCTCACCAAACATTTTTGTCTAGTATTGTCCAATTCTGAGAACACATCATCAAGTAACACCACTGGTTTTTTACCAGTTTCTTGAAAAATTAAGTCTGCTTCAATAAACTTCATCGCTAAAATCATCGATCGAAGCTCACCTCGGCTCGCCGTCCCATCTGCTTCCTTCTCATTAAATAAAAACACAAAATCATCACGATGGATCCCAAACCCAGTATGACCTAAAATTAGGTCCCGATCAAACTCTCTTTCCAATCGATTAAAATACTCCGCCTCTGAGACCTCACCTCCAAATAAATCTAATTTCAAAAACACCTGATCATTATTTTCCGCGATTGAATGATAAACTTGATTAAAAACCATATTTAGTTTATCTAAATATTTCTGCCTTTTCTTTCGAATCTCCAAGCCATACTTAGCTAATAAAATATTCCAAGAGAAAAAATCACTGATTTCTATATAACTTCGACTCTGGCTTTTTTCTTTATTACTATAAAAATCCAAATCACCACGTTTATCGTTATTTTTTATATATTTTTTCAATAAATCATTACGTTGTTTTAGTGTCTTCTCATATTTTGATAGGGAACTACTATACCCCTCATCAAATTCTGCAATTACTCGATCAAAATAAGCCCTTCTTTTTGTTGGACTTGTCGCCACCAAATGCAAATCATCCGGTAAAAACAATACCACTGGGTATCTATATTTTTTTGGTAATCTTGCAGTTCTTTTATCTTCTACCAAAAATTGCTTTTTCTGCCCATCAAATAACACCACGGTTGAAAGTCCATTTGTAAATTTCAATTCAACTCGATAAAACTCAGAGCCCCTTCTTAAAATTTCCTCATCCGTCGCTCGAAAAGATTTTCCACGCAGCGCTTCATAAATCGCCTCTAATACCGAAGTTTTTCCAGAACCATTTTCCCCAACAATTAAACTAGTCTTCTTTTTACAATGTAACAAAAACTCATCATGACTACGAAAATTAACTAATTTTATACTTTCAATAATCATTCTAGCTTTTTAAGGGCATAATAATATGCGTATAATTATTTGATTTTTCATTTCTAATCACCACTGGCGCTAATTTTCCTGAAATACCAAATGACAAATTATCCTCTTCAATCACATTAATCACATCCACTAGATAACGCGAATTTAAAATCACTTTTCCATCGTTTACCACCTCAGTCTCGAGCTCAGATGCATTTTCACCAAACTCATTAGCTACCGAAGAAACCGCAAAAGTTTGAGTCTCACTTTTTGCCTCACAAATAATTGATCCGCCGACACCACGTGAAAATAGAGCGGCTAATTTTACAATACGAAGCAGCTCACTTTTTGACATCTTAATATTTGAACCAATAGTTTCCGGAATTAAACGTCGATAATCAGGGAATGACCCGTCAATTAATTTCGAAGTAATTTCAATTTCCCCAAGCCTAAAGCGCACCTGCGAATTATCAAACACAATTTCAATCTCATTCATGTTATCCGACATCGCCCCCAAAACATCAGTAAGACATCCCGCCGGCACAATTGCCTTCACATCACTTTCCACCTTTTCAATAAACATTCGCTCAGCCAGACGATACCCATCGGTTGCAGCAATATATAAGCTACCCTCAAAAGTATTAAAATACACCCCTGTTAATGACGGCCTAGTCGTATCGGACGAACAGGCAATTTTTACTTCATTAATCCCAGTCTTAAAAGCTTCAATACTCATTCGATAAATCACCGCTTCTGCGTCATTAATATCAGGCAACTCCGGAAAATCCTCAGCAGGCGCTCCATTAAAGGAAGATTTATATTTACCAGAAGCCACAGTTAATTTTGAATCACTTGCAGTTAGTTTTATCTCACCCTTGGGTAAGTTACTAACAAAATCTGCTAAAAGTCTCGCTGGTACAGTAATCTCTCCGTCTTTCGAATTAGCAACCCCTAAATAACTCACAATCGCCATATCTAGGTTTGTTGTTACTAGTTTTACTTTTCCATCTAATGCCTTTATCAGAACATTGTTCAAAATGGGTAAGGTAGTTCTACTTCCTGCCGCTACTCGACTAACCACTCCTAATGCCTTCGCTAGTTTTCCTTGTTCAACATTTATTTCCATATCTCTCCTTTATTAAATAATTAATTGTAGTAGTAATAGACTATGTGGATTTTGTGCATAACTTTCTTTTATAGGGAAGAATCCACTTTTTTATTGTGTAAAACCACCTGGATAACTTTGGAAAATTTAGTGGAAAAACCTGACTTTTCAACACCTTTTGCGTATATATTATTATTTGCTTGACTTTCCACATAGTTTTCCTCGACTTTTTCACCTACTTATTCGCAAAGTCTTCCACAACTTTTCCACATTATTCACTTAATTGCTCCCGAATCTCACCAATTTGGTCTCTCAGTGTAAAATTCATCTTCATATCTGTTTCGATTTTCTTAATCCCGTGCATTACTGTAGTATGATCTTTAACTCCTACTTCAAGGGCAATTTTCGGCGTACTCATCTGTAAATCCCTCGACATAATAAACATCGCAATCTGTCTTGCTGTCTTTATGTTTGAAACTCGACTTCTTCCACAAAGTTCTTCAGGCATAATATTAAAATAATCAGCCACCTTATTTACCACCGTTTTACTAGTTAAATTACGCCCTCTCACCCCACTACTTGGCAGGGTAGATGCTAGGCCTTCCTGAATAATACTAAGCGGGGAAACGCCCTTTAATTCAGAAAGTGCTACGATCTTTCCATAAAGACTCTGTAGGTCACGTATATTAGTTTCTACGTTTCTCGCAATATGTTCAATTGCTTTATTTTCAATTTCTACACCATCAAATTCCGCCTTCGCGTGTAAAATTGCACATCTATCTTCAAATGTTGGGTATTGTAAATCAAACGCACCAGTCATTGTTAATCTTGAAGCAAGACGTTCATCCACGGTCTTAATCTGGCTTGGTAATCTATCACTTGTGATAATCACTTGTTTATTTGCCTGATGCATATCATTAAAGATATTGAAGAACTCTTCCTGACTCTTTTCCTTACCAACGATAAACTGAAAATCATCGATAATCAAAACATCAAGTTTTTGAAACTTTTTATGGAAATTCTCCATGTCACCTTTTCGCACCGCATTAATAAAATCAGTGTAAAAATGATTGATCGGCGTATAGAGAATTTTTAATTTTGGATTTTTCTTTAGTAATTCGTTTCCAATTGCCTCCACAAGGTGTGTTTTACCAAGACCCGGCCCGCCATATAGGAAAAATGGATTATATTTATCCCCAGGATTGTCGATAATGTTTTTAGCAACCGCCACCGCTAACTCATTATTTGTTCCCACCACAAAATTATCCATCGTGAATTTACTATTTAATCCAGTTGAAATTGTGGGGTTAAAGCTACTTGCAGGTACCGTAATTTTTTCTACCGTACTTACTCGATTTTGCAGCTCATCAAGACTTACCTCGCGTGATTTTTTCACCTTAGTGGTATTACTTATTACTACATAGCTGGTATTTTTTACTTCGATTTTATTTGATTCTAATGCGGCACGAATATGAGAATCAAATTTTTTTCGAATATTGGCCTGCATAAAGATATTTGGCACACCAATCTTTATTATTCCATCATCCGTACTAATCAACGAAGTATGTGTCTGAGCAAAAAAAGTTGCATAATTTTCCTGAGAAATCTTAGTTTCAAGTTCTGCTAGCACATTATTCCACACGTCAAACACCGCCGCTACCTCCAGCTTTTTTCTCTATAACCTTTAATTACCTCTATTATAACAAATCTTCATACTTTTCCACAGGTTTATTTTTATCTTATTTTATGCTCTAATAATGAAATTCATATAAGGGGTGGAGTTATCCACAATTTGAATCATATAGAGAGCCTTGTGTGGAAAACTTCTTGAAAAAAGTGGAAAACTACGGTATAATTAAACACAGTTTACAAATACAGGGATTATGAATATAATCCTATGTGAAATAAAGGAAACATATGCCAAAGCGTACATATCAGCCACATAAGCGTCAGCGCAAACAGGAACACGGTTTCATGAAGCGTAATGCTACTAAAAATGGCCAAAAAGTGTTAAAACGCCGTCGCATTAAAGGACGTGCCCGTTTAACTTACTAAAAAAGAATACCGCACTTGCGGTATTTTTTTATACCACATTTTTCCAGCATTTATTCTTAAATGGTTATGCTATATAATAAAAACACATGCGACATTTTCTTGAAACAGTTCAAACAGTTTTTGAGATTGCCCCCAAAAAACGCTTTGAAGTTTTTGAACTCTTTTTGAGTTTTATGCTTTATAACCTCGTTAGCCTTCTACCGCCAATTGCTACTGCTGGCATTATCGCCGTCATTACTCAAGGTTCCAACTTCCACGCCATCTGGTTTTATGTGATCCTCTTTCTCTTATTTTATATCATTGAATATACGATTCTTGGCTGGAAGTATTATATCTATGTCGCACTTTCGCACTATTATTACGGCACTGTCCAGCAAAAACTTTTCGATCATATTATTAGTAATATTTCAATCACTGAGAAAATTTCTCGTGGCCGCATTACCGACACTTGTAAAGAGGATGTCTCATATTTAATTCAAGCTATTAACTCCGCCGCAATCGCTCTTACTGGTATCATCCAACTCCTGATTATCTTTTTAATTTTTGCTAGTTATAATATTTTTATCGCCCTTATTGCCCTAATTATCGACCTTCTCTATATCTATTTGATGTCTAAAAATTCTAAAAACGTTGCAAAACATTTTGATGGTGTCCGAAAATATCAAGACCGTATTTTAGATGTTTTAAACCAAATTTTAAATAATTTAAAACAGATCAAAACCCTTAATTTGATGCCAATTTTAAATCGCAAAATTAGCTCCAATCGTAGTAGTTATGATGTCCAATATGATAAACGCTATCTTTATCTCACTTCACGTTACTGTAAAATTCCGATGATTATTCAGGTTGGAAAAATTACGCTCTACATTGTTCTTGCCGCCCTTGTTTTTAATAATCAAATCACTATCGATAAACTTGTGCTTTTAATTAGCTATTTTGAAATGGTCGTTACGAACACCGATAAAACTCTTGAAGAATTATTAAATCTCACTACTTTTAGTATCCGCATCCAGCGCATCAAATCCATCTTAAACTACACAAGTTACACCAAAAATAGCTTTGGTAACCTTAATAATGATTACATTAACGGTGATGTTTTGTTTGAAAATGTTTCTTTTAGCATTAGTGGTCGCGAAATTCTTAAAAATATTTCCTTTGAAGCGAAACCGAATGAAATTACTGCCATTGTCGGAAAACCTGGCTCTGGTAAAACTACTATTATTAATCTCTTATATCGCCTCTACTCTATAAAATCGGGTAAAATCCTCATTGATGGTCGTTCGATTTTTGACTACACGAAAAAAGTTTACACCACCAACGTTTCTGGTGTTTTTCAACGTCCTATTATTTTCGAGATGAGTATCAGGGATAACTTAAGCGTAGTTGATCGTAATCAAAAACGTCAAATTGAAGCCTGTCGACGAGTTGGCTTATTTGAAAAAATTGCCAGTCTTCCTCGTGGTTTAAATACAGTCTTAAATGAAGAGCGTGGAATTTTTACCGATGGGGAATTACAGAAACTTGCGATCGCCCGTGCACTTCTGAGCCAGGCGGAAATTCTCCTTTTTGATGAAGTAACCAGTAATGTGGATCCAGAGACTTCAAAAGAAATTATTAAAATTCTTGAAGACCTTAAAGATGATCATACTGTAATTATTATCACCCATAAGCCAGAAATTATGAAAATTGCCGATAAAATAATTGTGCTTAGTGAAGGTAAAGTTGTTGCAAAAGGTAAAAATAAGGAAGTTCTCGCAAAAAGCGCACTCTACCGCGAACTTCGTTCCGCAACTTTCGCCAGGCCAAGTCTTGATGATGAATCGGAACATATTAAGGCTGACAGTCCAGAAGATTTTCTCCAAACCGAAGAGGCTTCTCTTGAATTAAATTAATAAAATTAACACCCCACAAAACTCCACAGAGGTGATAAAATTAATATAATGTTATCTAGTAAATATCGTTTCCATTCTCGTGGTGGCGTTAAATATACTTATCAAAAAGGGAAGACTATTCGTACTCCAAAAGTCTCCCTGGTTTTTGCGCCAAACAAAAGGATGAAGCAGCGTTATGCAGTAGTAGTCTCAAAAAAGGTTCTTAAGACCGCAGTTGGACGCAATCAAATTAGAAGACGTGTTTATGAAGCTATCCGTCTCGAGTTTAATCCTAATCTGAAGCTTGACTGTATATTTGTGATCTATTCTAAGGATTTCACAAAGATGGATTTTAATCAGATTCGCGCTATGGTTTCCGATCTTCTTGAAAAAGCCAAAACAGAATAAAGAGAGAAAGCATTTTTATTTACGTTTTTTCAAAAACACTAATTATTTGATATAATAAAAGTACTTATGGTTAGGAGGTTTAGGTTTAAGAATCTTGCTTATCTAATTTTTGCTATTGTTTATTATTTTACGGCATCAATCACCCCGGTCTTTGCTATTCCAAAATTTCCTACAGGGCGTGATGCGGAATTTATCGAAAATAATATTCTTTTTTATAATCCAGATGGTAAGAAGAATAGTAGTTGTTTAAGTCCTGACCGCAGTTGCCAAACCAGTGATGGTTCTGATGTAAGTGTGGTTGGAGATGGCTTTTTAGGAACCGATAGCTTTAAAAATGAATTTAAATCCAAATTTTCTAAACTCGAAACCGCGGATACAAATTTTTCCACCATTAGTAATCTATCCTTTGATGATCTTATAAGTAATCTCAATACGAAAACCTATCAAAAAAATATCTTGATTAGTTTTGGTACAGAAAACGGACAAACCCTAACGAAAGAACAGCTCGACCAGATAATTCTTGCTGCAGGCTCATCAAAAACCATATTATTAGCCAATAATTATAGTGCTACTGGTAATATGACGGATACCAATAAGGTTATAGAAGATGCTTCAAAGAGTTATCAAAACGTTAAATTGATAGATATCGCTTCAAAAATCTCCTCAAATACGAGCTTAATTGAAAATAATCAAATTTCACAAACTGGCGCTAAGGAACTTGTGGGTATTATTAGTTCCATTTTAAACGCTGGCTGTTCTGGGTCTTTTACGAAATATAATTTCACTGATGGACAGCTTCGTGGTATTTCTGCTATGGCAATACAAGAGAATGGGCTATCTCCTCCAGTTTCAGTCTTAACAGAAGCCTCGCAGATGGCTAATCTCTTTGAGTCATCACAGATGAATAAATATAACCAAAATGCTAATAAAGAGCAGGGTTTTATTGATATGCTTCAGCATAGTAACTGGTATGCTACTACTACGAAAGTGAAATATAGTGAAACCGCAAATATCTCTCAAGACATTTATGATGGTATTAAATCCATCCTCAACAATGGTAAACGTACACTACCAACTGGTGTAGTTGAGCATGACAGTCTTAAAGATATTACATCAATTACTAATGATGGAGTTGCTGTTGATAAAAATAATCGTGCAAATTATATTTCAAAAAAGACTATTATTAAAAATAGATTTGGTTCGACATATGTATTTTATCGATGGTCCGACCCTAGTGCACCAGATAATCGTAAAGGAGATCCATTTGGTTATTTTCAGGATAAAGGTCCGGGTGAGTTTGAGGGGGAATCTGACTTACCTGTAAGCGGTTCATCTAGTATAGGTTCATCTGATCGCACTGCTTCTAATACCTCAGTTTCATCGACTGGTCCAGCCACTGACCCTGAAGTGGTAGTAACAGCGGACTTTAAGAACTATGCCGGTGATGAGATTCTAAGTCAGGCTGAACGTGATAAAATTGCAGCTAACCGCCCAGTTTATGAAGAGGCGGCACGCGAGAATGATATGCCGTGGCAAATTTTAGCAGTACTTCACTATCGTGAGCATAGCCTAAATGTTTCAAACCCATCAAATGGACAGGGAATTTACCAGCTTTATTCATATACTAGTGGTGGAACAAATAGTAACGCCTTTAAACCAGCTGGTCCAGTTACTACTGAGGAATTTCTTCGTCAAACCAAAATTGCCGCTAAGCTAGTTAAACAGCAATATGGTCCAGAGTTAACTGCCAATCCTGATTCCAGAATGGTGAAAAAAATGTTTTACCGTTATAATGGCGAGGCGTATCAGCAACAGGCGTTGGATATGGGCTTTACTCCAGAACAGGCTTCAATTGGGGAAGGATCTCCGTATGTAATGTCGCGCGCGGATGCAAAACGTGATTCCACTAAAGGTGGTATGTCATGGTATATGTATGTTGGTGATCACCAAAGTACAACTGGTCATAATGAGCGAAATTTTGGAGCCTACGTAGTTTATCTAGCGCTCGGTGGGTTTACGGATAATTCTGGTACAAGTGGCTGTTCGAGTTCGAATAGTCAACCTGGTACTGGTGGCTATTCTGGTGGCGGTCATCAAGTGATTTCACAAACCGCTGTTGATTTAGCCTGGCATCGCTATGATATGGAAACAGATAGTGCAACCAGGGCTTACTTCTCAGGCGGACGAAAAAACCCTACCCCTGCCTATTCAGAGGCACAGCGTAAGGTTGGAAATGTGGGGGATGTAACGGATTGTGGACGTTTTGTTTCAGTAGTTCTACACTCTTCCGGGGCTGACCCAAATTTCCCACCAGTTGATACGACCGGATCAATGGTCCCGTATTTAAATAGACATCGAGAACTTTATGATGAAATCCCAAATACTGGAGATACTTCTGTTTTGCAATCAGGTGATATCCTAATTGTCCCTGGTCACATTAAGTTAGTGGTCAATATTAATGGTCACTTGCAGGAAGTTCAGGCCTCTCTCTATGGTCATGCTCCAGAAACCTCTGATCGTGTTAATTTAACTCATAGTCATGGAGCATATCAAATCTTTAGGAGAAAATCATAAGATGGAGAATAGTTTACAAAATCAAAGAAAAATCATGCTCAGTCGCGCCACTTTAATAAAAATCACAACTGCAGCTTTCTTTGTTTTAGTCGTCTATATTATTGTAATGTTCATAATTGACCTCCCGAAAACCGCAAAAGTTAAAATCCTAGTTTCTCCAGTCGATTCAAAAATAACACTAAATCAAGAAGCTTATTCGGCAGGTGAAAAAAAGATAAAGCCAGGGGATTATAAAATAAAAATAGAACGAGAGGGGTTCAAGACACAGGAAACTGAACTTAAAATATCTAAAGGTGACCAAAAATATATCTATTATTGTCTTACCCCAGAGGATAATAATAAAAAATGGTTCAAAGAGCATCAGAAAGACGATGAAGTCTGTAATCAAATAGAGCAAGCCTTGAATGAGATTGAGAAAAATGAGACTATGACTGACCCCATCTTTTCTATAACCCCATATCACAATGATGATAAAAGGTATTACATTGATAGTATTTTAAACCAAGATAATAGTATTACGATCAAAATTAAGCCACTTTCGTGCAAGGCCGATTTTAAGAAAATCCTTAAACAAAATGCGCTTAATTATCTAAAGGCAAATAAAATTGATCTAGATAAATACAAGATAGAATACGTCGAAGACTGCTAGTTTTTACCTTTATCTATGTTATAATTAACCAAATGTTTGAGTTAATTGATTTTCTAATTGTCAACCCGATTATTAATATTCTCTTAGTAATCTATAATTACATTGGTGATTTTGGTGTAGCGATGATCGTCTTCACCTTGATCGTTAAATTTCTTACCTGGCCACTCATTAAAAAACAATTTGTTCAGATGAAGTTGATGCGTAAAATTCAACCTGAACTTACCGAGATTCGCAAACGCTGTAATGGTAATAAACAGCTTGAGACTATCCAAATGATGGATCTCTATAAGCGCAATAATGTCAAGCCACTCACCTCAATCTGGACTCTTTTTATTCAACTTCCAATCTTCTTTGCGCTCTTCTTTTCAATTCGTATTATGGTTACTCCAACCGTCAAGGATAATGTTTCTAAGCGCGCCTACCCTGTAGTTTCCGAGATGACCCGCATTGATGAGATTATTAACTTGCAAAACACCTATCTTGAAAACACCACGGAGCGAACCTACGATTTTAAGCCTCAACTTTTTGGAAAAGTCGATCTCTCGGTTCGCGCCGGCCTCACTTCCTTAAGTTCATTAATTATTCTTCTATTTGCTCTAGGTTCTGCATTTACTCAGTACTATATGTCAAAAATGCAGATGCCAAAGAAGAGCGCTAAAAATACCTGGAAGAAAATGGTTGAAGACGCTAAAGCTGGTAAGGATATGGATCAGGCCGACCTTAATAATATGGTTTCTGGACAGATGAGTTTTATGATGCCAGTCATGATGCTGATGATTACAATCAATCTTCCTGGCGCCCTTGTTATGTATTACCTTCTCTCCAATTTAGTCACAATTTTGCAGCAAAAAATTGTTTTCAATCAGGTAGATGAAAAACTCGACGACAACACAGATCGCGCTATTCTTCGGGAACTAAAGAAAAAGACCTCCGATATAAAAGAGGCTGAAGTAATTGAGAATAAGAAAACCGGCACACGTATTACTCGTATTTCTGCCAAGGATGCCAAAAAATCTTCTAACGACTCTTCTTTAAAACAAAAATCATCCTCAAACTCAACCCAGCCAGATAACGGCTAGGAGAATAGGAGTTTTATGAATCGGGATGAATCGATTCGTTTTGCAACAAAATATCTTGAGGATCTTTTGTCGTTTTTCGGTATTAATGTAGCTGTTTGGTCCACTATCGACGATGATGTTATTCAACTGAGCGTACCAAGCACTAGTTTAAATTCACTTCTAATTGGCAAGAATGCGGACAATCTACGCGCCCTCCAGCACGTCGTTTCCATGGCACTTGTCGCCCATAATTCTGAAGTAACTCGCGTTAATGTTGATATAGCAGATTACAAACGTCAACGAGCGGAGCGTATTGAGCAGAAGGCTGAAGGCTGGATTCAAAAAGTCCGTGAGACTGGGGAACCAATGACTTTGGAACTCAATGCTGTAGATCGCCGAGTGGTTCATAAATTAGCTGAAGATTATTCCGATATTACCACTCATTCTGAAGGAGAAGGTCGTGCAAGGCATTTAATTATTGCTAAAAAACCACTTTAATATATCAGCATAAAAAATAAGACCTAATCGAGGTCTTATTTTTTTACTACTCTTTTGTTTCAGGCTTTCCAATAATTACCACAAAGTCATAATTTTTTGTATCAATACCCTTTGGTAGCTCACTAGCTAGTTTCGCAGTTAATCCATAGTAGGTTTCCAATTTCTTCTTCGTCTCTTCCTTAGAGCCTATCATATAGAGCGAAACCTTGTCCGGATATTCTCCCTTTGGCGCATTACCGGTTCCGGTGACTCTAAAACCAGCTTTTTCGAGTTCAATCTTTTCATTTGCCGCTATACCACCCTCATCGGTACCATTTAAGGCGAGGATACGTGAAGTGGCTGGGGAATCACTATAGTCAGCAATCTTACTCTCGAGGAATTGTTGAATTTTTGTATAGTTTTGTACTCCGGCACTTGGAATCACAAATGAAATATCAACCCCATTAACTGGAAAACTCGCATTTTTAACTAAATTACCTTCCGGCGTGTTAATTAATGGCACCGACGCAATATTAGCGGGATTAAAGTCGGACATCACTTTTGCCGCCGTTTTAATTTCATCAATATTCACATTAGTTTTTAGGTTATCCCCCAGGACATTCACTAAATTAATCATAGCAGGGATATCCATACCTTTTTCGGCTATGCGGTTTTTAATCGCCACAAGCACCTTTTGTTGGTTTTCTCCGCGTGTAAAATCACCACTTGCTGAACCATGTCTAGCACGGGCAAGTCCTAGTGCTTTTTCACCATCCAGATGTGTTGGTACGCCAGCCTTCATAACCACTTTTGTGTAGTAATAATCATTAATATCTTCATCAACTGTTACGGTGATCCCGCCTAGCGCATTCACAATCTGCACCAACGACCCCCAGTTTACATGAATATAATAGTGCATCTCAAGGCCAGAAATTTCACCAAGGGATTTCATTACCGCCTGCGCTCCCGCCTCTTCGTTTTTACCATTATTACTCGCGCAAACATAAACCTCGTTAATTTTACCAGTGTAGCAAGCTTCGCGCCCCACTTTAAGGTCGCGCGGTAAACTCATCGTTACTGCGTTCTTTGCTTTCTGATCAATTGACATTACCATCAGGGAATCGGTTAATTGTGCACCATCATGCACGTATTTACCCTCACTTCCGGCCATGTCATATCCAGAGGTCCCAAAAATTGCAATATTAGTACGTCCTTGCTTATCGGACTTTAGTGGTGTTATTTTTTCTGTAACTACAGTCTTTACGAGATCAACCAAATTTGATTTTCCACCAGTCACCTTTGCAACTAATTGGTCACCATATAAATATAGTGCAGTCCCACCACAGAGTAATAAGATTAAGAAAATAGTTAATTTTGGATGGCGTCTAATGAAGCCCTTCTTCTTCGGTTTTTTATCATCCTCATTAGAATCTTGGTCCTTACGCCCCTTTTTTCTATCCTTAAATAGTTCATCAGATGATAAATCCATTAAGTTTTCATCATCAAAACGTGCATCACCCAGTTCATTCTTATTGTCAAAATTTTCGTCAAAATCATCTTGGCGTGTTAGTCCAAACGCCTGCACTGGTTCAACAAAATCATCGTGATTTCGTTTGCTAAAATCGCCTATTTTACGACGAATTCTTGAAGTAACTGTAGCTGATTTACTAGTTTCAGTGAGTTCTGGTTTAGCTGAGGTTGCTTTATTATTAAAAGCATCCATCTCAGGCATTGCACTTATCTCGCTAATTGTTCTTGTGTTACCAGATCCTACTGATTGCTTTCGTCGGATCTCAGCCTGTCCAACCAATGGATCATCGCTTTGAGCGAGTGATATATTTCGGTTACGCAATTTTTCTTTACGTAATCTCTCGGCCCTAAGTAAACGTTGCTGTTCTAAGTGTTGTTTTGTGGCCTGATCCTCACCAATCTCTAGGCTAGCCTTAGGTCGCACGGTTCGCGCTACTCTTTTATTCCTCGAGGGTGATATTAGTCCATCAATATACGAATTGCTCATTTTTGCCACAAAATCTCCATCTACTATATAATTATAACAAATATGGCACTGAAATTGACAAAAAAGCAAAAGCGATTAATGGATTTTCTGGAAGACTTTCAGAATAATCATGAATACTCGCCATCCTATCGTGAAATTGCGGCAGGACTCGGTTTACGCTCCGTCGCCTCTGTGGCTGAGCATATCGATAATCTAGTCCAGCTTGGTTTTTTGAAACGCAACGCTGGTTCCGCTCGCTCCCTAGAAATTGTCGATCTCACTTTTCCAGAAACCACCGCGCTTTTTAAGCAGCGCTTGCAGTTTGCCTCGGATTCTGATCATGATATTTTGATGCAGGCAGCTGAAATTCTTGGCCTCGATTTAGAGTCATAAACATAACCCACCTCTGTTAATCTGAACAAGAAAAACTCTCAGATATAAAAAACCGAACACCAAATTTTTCTGGATTTTATTAAAACCGAACAAATAAAATACATTATTTCCAAGCTTAAAAATGCTTGTGGAAAAAATCAACTTTCTGTTGATAACTCAAACCGAACAAAGCGTTAATATTAAAATATCAAATTATAATAATAGCAATGTGGAGATGTGGAAAACTCTTTCACATCTATTTTGTGATAAAATAATCATAAATAAGGAGGTCGATGGTATTTTTTAACCTATCAAAAAAACAGGCTACAACCCAATCAAAATCAGTTAGTAATTCTGAGCGCACGTCCGGATTTGAGTATCTTAAACGCCAAGATGTATATTTTGATGGTGCCTGTCAGTCACTCCGTCCGCAACCAGTCATCGATAGTTTAGTGGAGTATTATCAAAAACATAACTCTTGTGGCGAACGTGTGAAATATCAATGGGGAAAAATCACTGATCAAAAAGTTGAGCAGACCCGCGATCAAGTTCTAAAACTCCTTAAACTTAAAAAAAGAGACTACTTTGTTAGCTTCACGCTTAATACCACCTATGGTATTAACCTTCTTCTTTCTCAATTTGATTTTAAAGCTGCAGGTATCAAAACTGTTGTCACCTCAGACATTGAGCATAACTCAGTATTTCTTGCTACTCAGTCCGCTGCTACCCGCGCTAAGCTAGAGCGTCTAGTGCTTTCCAGAGAAGCCGATGGCTCGCTTCCAATTTCTGAAATCCCCGACAACTCACTGGTTGTCATAAATGTTATGAGTAATATTGATGGGCGCACGCTAAAAAATCTCAAAGATATTATCATCTATGTTCATCAAAAACAGGGAATTATTATCCTCGACGCCGCACAGGCGATGGCCCATAATTATCAGCTCCTCCAGGAGACTGAAGCTGATGCAATTTGTTTTTCCGCCCATAAAATGTATGGCGCCTCACTTGGTGTCATGGTCGTGCGAAAGACCTTATTAGAAAACCTCAACTTCACTTTTCTCGGTGGAGGTATGGTGGATGATGTGGAAAAGAATTCTTATCTTCTTTCCGCTGAACATGATGATAAAATCCACACCGCCTTTGAGGCTGGTCTTCAAGCATGGGGTGAAATTATCGCTCTTGGTGCTGCGATTTCTTGGCTTGAGAAGCTGCCAGCTTCCGCAAAAGAACGCCTAGAATTCTGTGAAGCTAAACTCTTTGACTTCTTAAAGTCTCAACCTAAAATCCATTGTCTCAATCAAGAAAAATCTACTACCTTCTCATTCTATGTAGAGGGAATAAATAGTCATCTTCTCGCCGAGGCCCTCAGTGATCAAAACATCATGGTTCGCTCCGGTTATTTCTGTGTACACTATTACCTAGATCATAAAATGCACTTCCCGCCACTCGTCCGAGTCTCACTTGGCTATCAAACTACTGAATCGGATATCAATAAACTCATCGCAATTTTAAGGAAATTTAACTAATGGTCTGTATTGCTGCTTTTATTATTCTATGTCTCATATCTGTTTTTGTTGGCTTTCTTAGTATTTTTAATAAAACACTTGGAAAAAAATATTGGGCAGTATTCAAAAAAGCCTGGCACTGTGTTTTTAAGAAGGTTCGTCTGCAAAAATGTGACACCAACTTTAAAGATGATGTTAAAAATACTCTCTTAAAACGTCTAGTTGTAAAAAATCCTAAACTCTTAAAACCTGCCAGCGCTCTTATTGAAATCCTCTCCGTCCTGATCGTCTTTATTACGGTCTGGTCTCTTATTATTGCGATCAAATCACTGCTCGCTCTCTGGGCTTTTGGCACGTGCAACGTTTCGCAGCCAAGCCAATGCGGCCTCGGTGCTACGTCCTGTACAATCGACCAATCTGAACCAACCGATCTAGCTGGAAAAATTGGTCGCAGTTTCTCTGAATGGGGTGAAATCTTCTCCGCTATTCCAGATCGTCTAAAAACCTGGGAAGCTAAAGATTATTTTACAACCGCAAGTGTTCCACTACTTAATTTACAAGCTGAAGAGAATCAAGATGTAAAAGCTAAGAACACGGAAGTGCTCCTCAAGTTTTATGAAAATCAAGCTACCCCTGAATCATCTCAAGTAGCAGTCGATATCGTCGATCCAGGTTGTGTCGTCTGTATGCAATCCTATCGTAATCAAAAACAATCAGGTTTCTTTGATCGATATTTTACCGTCGCCAATCTCTATGCCATCCCTACTCCAGAAGGTGGTTATAAATTCGCTAATTCTAAGCTAATATCTGACTATATAGACTCTCTTGTTCAAGTTATCAAAAAGCAACTCCAGGAGAACCGCCAGGGAATCAACCTAGATGAGCTTTTGCGCGTGCCGTCAAAAATTCTTGACCGCCTCTACTCCGGATCAAAGGATAATCGCAATTACATTGATTTCTTTAACTATTCATATGACCAGCAAGCTGCCCTCTCTGAGCTAGATTCTTGGTCTAAGGAATTCGGTCTCTCCAAAACTCAACGCAAAAAAATATCAGACCAAGTAAAGCAGCAATTATCAAAGCGCGAAGAGAAAACTACCTATGATCAGGAAATCAAAATCCTAGTTGAGGAAAAAATCAAAGCCAAAGGCATTCCAGTCGAAATCTACGACCAGAAAAAGCATAATGGTCTCTTTAAGATCTAACTTCTAGAAAATCCCCCCAAAAACAGATAATTAGATATAATAGGGTTATTATGGAGGTAGATAAGATAGAAAAGCAGAGAAATTATTCTCTCGATCTTTTGCGAATTGTAGCAATTATCATGATCATTATTTTTCATGTTTGTTATAAAGGTCTTATTTTTGAAAATTTAAGTGGTTTTAATAAAATTATCGTGGCTTTTCTCCTACACTTTGGTGAAATTGGTGTTAATCTATTTATGTTAATTACTGGCTTCTTCCTCTATAAAAGTCACAGCTCGAAGAAAACGAAAATTATTCATCTAATCTATGATATTTGGTTTTATTTCATCTTAAATATCATCCTCTGCATTATCATAAAAGGTGGATATATTCCGACTCTCAGTACCTTCTTTCCAGTCAGTCTAGGCTATTATTGGTATATTACTTCATATATTGCCATCCTATTGCTTTCACCATACCTGAATCTTTTTATTAGTAGCCTCAATCAGAAAGAACATCGAAAACTTCTCGTCGTTTCTTTCTTTCTGCTTTCTGTAATTCCTACTATCTCTGGCCTCGCCGTTAATAGTGCCGAAAATGGGGTTATATATAGTCGTTTTATCTGGCTAATTTTTCTCTATTTTCTCGGTTCATATATCTCCAAATACCAAAAACTTGATTGCATTTTAAAAAAGGATCGTGAATCATTCGTTAAGCTTCATTTTTTCTCACTCATTCTTGCAGTGGTCTTTATCTTCATCTTCAAATATCTCTCCTCTCCAATTATGCCAAAAATCTCCATGTACTATATGTGGCCTCCAAACTCTATTGTTACGCTTTTGATGAGCGTTAGTCTTTTCATAATCTTTGTCAAAACAAATGTGGCTAAGAAAAATCCTCTTATCAATATATTAACAAAGGCCTCAGAGCATACGTTGGGAATTTATTTAATTCACGATGCACCTTATAATTACCTAATCTTAACTAGTTTCTTTGCCTGGCTGCAAACATATAGCACTTCTAAAAGCCTTATCATTTTTATCGTCTTAACTATCATCCTTGTTTTCTTTGGAGGCTTAATTATCTCAATTATAAAAAAACACACTGCCGATAAGATATTTCGAAAATTTTTTAATTATATAAGTCAAAAATTCAAATTAGATCTAAAATAAACTTCTATACTAAACTATTCATGTTAAAAAATCCATTCTTTTTGTGCTATTATATAAACATAAAAGGGATCATCTAAATGGCAAAACAAACCACAAAAAGGCATCAGAAAATCAAAACCCCATTTTTTGTTATCTCAGCGTTTATCCTTGCGGTTATTGCCACTATTATTGTTCTTAAGATTTTTAAGATAGTTGATTTTGGTAGAAACACTAATCATTCTCCAGAAACAACAGAAAAAATACATCAAAAAACCGACCAAGCCTCAGATGAAACCTCAAATCAGCCAATTCATACAGAAGATGGTACAAAGGAAGATGCTGAAGCTGGCCGTACTCCCAAAACTCCCGAACAATACGAAGGTCAGGATGTTAATCAACTAGATAAATTAACTGGCACAGTCACGTATTCCGAAAAAGCTGGTAATAAATATCGTATTCGTGTCAATATCAACCAATTTTTAAAGCTTCCTGGTACTTGCAAGCTTACGGTATTTTCGTCAGGAAATTCAGTCTATTCCGAAACTGTCAATGTGGTGTCTAATCCATCTTCTGGTAGTTGTGAAGGTTTTGATATTCCACTCGCAAACCTCCCCTCTGGTAACCTAAACTTTAAAATCGAAGTAAATGCAAATCAAAAAACTGGCTTAATAGAAGGACTAATTGTAAATTAATGAAAAAAGATCTCGTACGCATTATTCCGCAAGATACTCTAAAAAGAAGAAATAGAATTAATCTAGCTTTTTATTCTACTTTTTATAGAACTTCAAGAAATATTCTAGCGTTGGTTTTTGTCTTTTTTATGATCTCTACTCTTAGCTTTCTTCTAACCAAAAATTTAAAAGAATCTAAGGCATATGATATCTCAAAATTTAATGCCGGCAATATTATTTCTGACTATACAATGTCAAATGTTAGCACTATGACTGAGGCTCAGATTCAGGAATTTCTCACTTCTAAAAACCCATGCAATGATCGTAATGTTCAGAGGGCCGCAAATTTTCCGGGCTACAAATATCATATTGAAAATGGTAAATTTGTCTGTCTTTCTGAAGAGACTTTTGAATACAATGGTGAAAAACAAACTGCCGCTCGGATTATTTTTGAGGCAAGTCGAGATTTTCAAATTAACCCACAAGTTTTAATTACTCTCATCGAAAAAGAGCAAAGTCTCGTCACCGATACCTGGCCAAATCATATTCAGTACCGTAGTGCCACTGGTTTTGGTTGTCCAGATACAGCTGCCTGTGATTCAAAATACTATGGTTTTCGAAATCAAGTTCGCAATGCTGCCAGACTCTTTCGCGACGTCCTAGATGGTGGTTATACCAACTATCCTGTTGGTGAAAACTTTATCTACTATAATCCAAACTTTGCCTGCGGTGGTTCAAAGGTTAATATTGAAAACCTAGCTACCTCTGCTCTCTATCGTTATACCCCATATCAACCTAATGCTGATGCTCTTAAAAATTATCCAGGTACCTCCTATTGTGGCGCCTATGGTAATCGTAATTTTTATATGCTTTTTGGACGTTGGTTTGGTGATCCTACTATTTCCAAACAAGTCGTTAAATTTAAACCAATTGCAAAGCCTGACGCTTCTTCAAATAAACAGGGAATTATTCAGGATGGCAAATACTATATTTCCACCAATCTTAATCAAAAATTCTACATTGATGTCCAATATGCTAGTAAGAACGAAAACGCCTTAGCTCAAATGTATTCCCAATGGTCTAAAGAGAATCTTGCACAGCAGTGGCAATTTACTCATCTTGGCAACAATATTTATACTATTAAGAGTGTGTTATCTAACAAAAATCTTTCTTATAATTTTGATGATGTCTTAAATCAGCCACAAATCAAACTAACCACAGAAAACCTTGACGATTGTTCGAGCCGTTGGAAGATTACTAAAGATCAAAATCAGTATGTCTTCTATTCATCGTGTGACGAAAATCGAACTCTTCGCGTCCGAGGTGATTCTGTTACTTATGCTACTCCAGTAGAAATTAATCTATCAAGCAGTCCGATTAAGCAGTCTGAAAAATGGCAGCTTGAACAAGTTGTTGATACTTCCACTCCTTTCAAGCCCCTCATCGAAGACGGCAACTACTATATCAAGACTACCCTCAATCCAAACTTCTACCTTGATGTCGCTTTCTCTAGTCCAGCAGACTATGCCAAAATTCAGCTCTATTCTCAATGGTCCAAAGAAAATAAAGCTCAAATCTGGAATATTAAACACCTAGGTAGTAATAAATACCAAATCAAGAGCGCCCTGTCAGGTAAGCTTCTAAGCTTTAATACTAACCATGTTTCAAATAATGAACCAATCTTCTTACTATCAGAAGGAAATAACAACTGTTCTCAAATTTGGCAAGCAGAACAAGTTGAAGGTGGCTTCTTCTTCCATACCACTTGCGATGAAACAAAAGCTCTTGATGTTAATGGTGCTTATGCCTACTATGGAACACAGATTCAAATTTGGGATAAATGGTCCAAGACTAATAAAGCTCAAATCTGGAGCTTGGAAAAGTCTCTTTTCTAATTCATTAATTAGAGATACTTACCCACGCGAATCTCTCAGCGTGCTATAATAAAGGTATGATGAAGGTAGATAAATCTTGCTTAAAAAACTGTATTTTAATATCCGGAACCGACCAGATTCT
>ERZ773031.116-NODE-116-length-44819-cov-11.094250_pt1 | contig 44819 bp, 60 predicted proteins | sample MGYA00511666_ERZ773031 | MGnify/ENA primary metagenome ERZ773031 (study PRJEB29015, sample SAMEA2738135) | human oral metagenome | biome: human oral; feature: human-associated habitat; material: saliva | place: China | collected 2250 ...
GTAAGGCAGTAGCCACTCAGCTTTCAATGAGTGACGCTGTTCAAACAGGTGACCTTCTTCGTTTCTATACGCCAAACGGTTTGAAGCATGTTGATTCTAGCAAGATTTCCTACACTAAACAGATGGATCAACTAAAAGAAATCAATAAAAAGCTGAAAGATAAATCAACCAGCCTCTACAAACAAAAAGGCAATAAATCAACAGCTGATCTATTCAAGACCCCATCTTACAAGGAACTACATCCTGCAGAATCTGAATCAAGCTCAAGTTCAAGTGAATCAGAGCCAAGTAGCTCTTCAACGGAACAACAATAAACCTTAAAAGCAGTCCTGTTTGGACTGCCTTTTTAGATTAAACAATTATCAATCGTACTTAACTGGAAAATCATAATCCTCATAGCACTCGCCTCAAACATATTTCTTGCTAGTTTACTATAAGCGTGATTAAATAGAGTTTGTAAGAAAACTTATAAAGGAGAACAGATATGAATCCAATGGACCTATTTAACCAAGTAAAAGAAATGATCCAAAAGAAAGATTTCGAAGCTGCTAAAAAGTTTGTCGATGACAATAAAGATGATTTGGGCGAATACTTTGACCAAGCTAAGTCACTTGTTTCAGGTAACGAAATGGTTAGTGGAGCTTTAGACAAGATTAAAGGTCTATTCTAAGACGAAGTCCCCTCAATCCTATTGATTGAGAGGACTTTTTATGTTTAGAGTTTCTATTTAGAGACAATGCATAACACAATCTAAGATTCTTTAGAAACACAAAAAAGAGATTCCTAAGGAATCTCTTTTTATTCTATAGTCATATAGAATTATTTTTTCAAGTTGTAGAATGATTTCAAACCACGGTATTCTGTTAGTACCGTTTTGAATGCGTATATAATAGGAAGAAAACCTATTAAATAAGGATATATGCGTGTAAGATATAGTCGGTAAAACTCACATAAAGTTACTAAAGTTTACACTTATTGCCCCTTATTTGCCCCTTTTTTATAAAAAGACTTGGCAGCGCAAACTACCAAGCGACATGAAAAAAACAAAAACAATGAACGTTAAAGTCCATCTATAGTGTACCTCTATTTGAATTAAATGTCTAACGTTATATCGAGAAGACATAAAAAGGCTAGGATAACCATAGTCTTTAAAAAAGTTGACATAATCGAGTTAATAAACATACACCTCTCCGTTATCGACGTACCCGACCTTTTTTACACCATCAACTGGCTCCATCCCACGCTCTTCGACAAGGATGTCTCCGTCTTTATCTACCCAAAAATCAAGCATGTCCGCATATTCTTCGAAAGTCATATCTTCTTTGAAGTTTTCAAAGTTTTCTTCCAATGCTTTTTGTAATTGTTTTTCAGTAATCATTTTAGATACCTCTTTCTTTTTCACTTTAATAAGACTTTCCAATTCATTCAAATCTTCCTCGGTAGCATGATTTCGGATGAAGCTACGAGCTGACGACCGTTTCGATAAGTAGTTCCGATGTTCTCTATTCTGCTCGTTCCATTTTTTAGTTGCTTTTGTTTGTGCGTCCATTATGCTACCTCCCAAACTTTTTCAGAAATGTAGTAAGTGCCAATGTTAGAACCGTCAGCGATTACTTCGATGCCGTAGTAAGCACCAATTTTGTGCATTACTTCGTTGAATTTAATCACTTTAGCAGCATCTAGCACTTGGATCATTGACCATTTACCAGATTTACGCATTTTAGCTTCAACTGCTTGGAATTTAGCAAGGCTAGTGCCACCGTCTTTAATAGCAGCCCACGCCATTTTCATAGCTCCTGCGATGTATTCGATAGCTTTGCCACCGAATTTTTTAGCTGCTGTTTTAGCAATTTCCCAAGCGTTTTTCATAAGTTCTTTTTTCATGGCTCTTACTTCCTTTCCTTATCTTCATTTATATTATAGTACATATACTATAAATTGTCAACACTTTTTATAAAGGAATTTAGATTTTTTGCAAAATAAAAAACCGCCCATAAAAGGGCGGCGTCTACCTATGAAGGCTATTCTCAAAACCAATACTATTATAACACAAAAAAAGCCCCAGCACAATGCTGAGGCTCGACCACTGCTGCCATGATATCCCTACTGCAGTGTGAGGGGAGGTGATATACTCCTTTTCGTTTTTTAGTTTGCGTGGTCTATTTTCCAGTTTGACCTTGTATGGCTTGTGCACGTTCTTCAATAGCTTTAACCACTGATGCACTAGCTTCATTGATTGCTTTAGAAACCGCCGCAGTGTCGTTTGACTGACTATTCAAGAAACGGTCAAAATCATCGTCTCGCAATGTCAAATGTTTTGCCCCGGTAGATTGTAGAGCATCTACCGTTGCGATATCTCCAATGCCAAACACACGGCCATTAACTACACCAACATATCCTTGACTTCCGCTTTCGCTTCGTACTACAAAATTCATAATATCTTCTTCCTCTTTCTGATTTACCAAATTGTCACCGTCGTTGATGATAACAACGTTCTTATCCAATCCACCAGCTAAGCCGGTTGATGTAAACTGCCACCAGCGAGTGTGTTCCATATTCGGATACACGCCCCAATATGGCTCTGGGCGTACCTCATAATCTGGGTAAGCTGCAATCCATAAGCTGTTTGGATAGCGTGCAGTGATTTGATCTACATACACGTTAGCTAGTGTATATGGTTTGTAACTGTAATAGATTGGCTCAAAACCATTCGCCTTACAGATATCCATAAACGCTAGGACTGCATTAGTATTCGCTTGTTTATCACCACTAGCGCCGTCTTCATAATCACATACTAAATAGCGTGGGTGTGATGGCAGATTGCTGATAAAGTAGTTAGCTTCAGCTTGTGCCGTTGCCACATCTCCACCAAAACGGGCGAAGTGATAATAACCAATGCAATTGCTTGTGTTAGTTTGTTGAGTCGCTACTGGGCTAACCCAACCCACACCCTCGGTTACTTTGATAACCGTGTTATTAGTGCCGGACGCTTGACAGATACCAGTCAAGTCTCCCGGTTGATACGCTGATACGTCGATAAAATAGGCGTTTTCAGTCATGCCATCGAATGGTAATTCAAACCATCCGACCATTTGTTGACTTGGTGCACTCCAGTCGATATAGCTGAAATTACCAGCGCTATCAAGATTGCGTGTTACCTTGCGAGCCCACCCACCGTTATAAAGAGCGTCACCGTTGCCGTCAATATTCTGCTCGATTGTGGTAACTGTCCCGTCTGGGTTTTCTGCGACCACAAAACCGATATGACCAAACTGGTGATATGGCAAGCAATTGGTTACCCAAACACTCCCTACTGGTGGATTGTTCGCACCGTTAAAATAGGTGACTTTCAAACCTAGACTTTCTGCTCGACTTAACGCATTAATGGCGTTTAAATAGCTGAAATCAAGATTAAACAAACCTTGATACTGTAGCACATTATCAATCAAAGCAACACATTGTCCGCCATAAGGGTTAGTGGGAACAGTGACACGTTGGTTGACTAGGCTCTCAAGCGTGTTTAATAACTGTGTTTTAGATGTCATAGTTCTCCTTTCTCATAATTATTTTTGAATGCTCTGTTTAATCTCCGAAAGCATTTCCTCCAACTTCTCGACCTTCTTCTTTAACTCTTCAATTTCGCTTGTTGGTAATTGAGATTTAATCACAAGTGGGTCTTCCGCAAATTTATTTTGTTCTAAAACCTGTAGGAAAAAGTTATTATATGTTGGAAAAAGCCCATACGCTTGGGAGATAGTCAATGATGAAGATTGTTTCCCTTTAATTTCACCGATATCACGACCAATGCTTTCAATAACATTGCTTAAATTACTCATAATTCACCCCCTGTTAGAGAGTGTTCTTCGCAGTATTGTAGACACTCACAAGGTCTTCTTGTTCGATAGTATCGATACGAGTTCCCAATTCGGTCATTTTCGAGATAATGCCGCTATCTGTATTACCACCAGCAGCGGCGATTTTATCAGCGATTTCCTTGAGTGTATCAAGTTCTTCCGGTGCATTACCAATGATATCGGCTTTAGCCTGTGTAATAGCTTGCGTCAAACGTTCTTCACTGACACCAGTTGCCTTGCTGGCAATTGATGCCTTAATCTCCTTGATATCTGCTCCAACTGCTTGTGCAAAATCATGTAATTTACTCATTTAATTATTCCTTTCAAATTTTAGCTAGATTGTAGATATTAACGAGGTCTTCCGTGGTATCACTGCCACCAGTAATCAATCCGGACTCTCGCAATTCATCCGCTAGTAACTTTAGTTTAGGGCTCTTGTCCGATGGGATAGCACCGTCCGCATTCAACGAGTTCTTCACTTTCACTTTGAAATTATTAGATGGGAAAATATGCCCATCCAGTTTAATTTCAAGGTAGTAAGTGCCAGTAGCTACTACACTGCCCATTGAGAATGAGAACAACCCATTTTTTCACAGTAACATCTTGATAAAGCGCCACCGTTTCGTCGTTTGACAGCGTCAGCTTGCCGATGCCGGACAGATTCATGCGTTTTCCATCGTAACCCAAAATTTCAAAACCAAAGACTGAGGTAACATCCCCACTTTTGAGGATGTCACCTCCTTCAATTTGGTTAATTGAGGTCATGAGTCTAGCCATAGACTAGTCCTCACGAGGTTTTTGATAGTAAAGTGCACGTTCGCTATCTGCAACGCCCTTTGTAGTTGGGTCGGTAACGATACCAAGAATTACCAAGATCACAACGAATGTATTTACACCCTCTTGAATGTTGCTAGGGATATTAAGCCCGAATTGTTGCAACATCAAGAACACTGCTGAAATAAGAGCTACTAGGGTAGCTTTGTTTTGTAGACGTAGTTTAAAGTTAATCATTTTCTTCTTCCTCCTCAATTAAGTTAAATTTATCCTTATCAATATTTTTCTTGACAAATCTGTCAATAAAGGGAATTTCAACCCCTAGAGCCGATAAGCTAGCAAGAATACTAGCCCCGTATGCTGATAGCATGGCAAAAATAAAAGCATCCATAGCACCGCCTAGATTCATAAAAACCATAAACGGATAAGACACTGTTACGATAATTAGCATAGCCGTGTGGCTGACCAATCCTTTTCGAAACCTACGGCTTGAAAACTCATGAAAAGCCCATGACCTTGAAACACCCAACACGATATCAGCAACGATAACAAGCATAAGCAGGAACACCCAAAGGTGTTCGTCTATGCCATGCTCGTAGAAATCTTTGACGACTTCAAACACGCCAAAGATGCCGTCTGGTTTGTGCATCCATTACGCTCCTGTAGTAGTATCAGCCAAGATTTCATCCTCTACTTTGTAACGCAACTCACGTAGAGCACGTTCGTCTGTACGCATTTCTTGACGATGTTTAGCGTAGAGTTCAGCGTTTAGAAGATTCTCTTGGACAGTAGAGACTGCGTTGGAATCTACGCTGATAAATGTCTGTTTGACAAGGATTGTAGCTCCTTCTTCTTCGACGTTAAATTCTGCATTGATTGTGCGTTGTTTTGTAATTTTAAGTGACATAATTATTAATTCCTTTCTTAACTTGGATAATTGTCTTGAGTGATATAAGAAACAGTTCCGTTGTAAACAGCTTTGGTGTCCGATTGATTGGTTAGATTAATATTCCCATTTGGCGATAGATGCCACGTAGCTACACCAATTTGATTACCGCCAACGTTTTTGCTCGCATTCAAATTCGTCTCGACGACTGGTCTAAACCCCTCGGGCATCTTCTCGTTAAGCTCTTTGTATTCAATTCCACCTAATGCCGAATAGATACCACGAACCAAGCTACACATCACTGTATTCCCTTTTCTAACCATGTTAGCTTTAATACCGAAGCCAATATCGACTTCTTTCTTTATTAGAGCCGGTTCTGGCTTTTCCGGTTTCTCTGGTTTAGGTGTGTACTCAATCCACGAGCCGTTAGAATTGTTAGTTACTGTCCGTTTAAACATCCGACCGGAAACAGTCGTAAGCGTTTGATGATATCCAGATAAACTTTCTACGACTTGCAAATAAGCCCCTTCACCCGATGCTGGATGGTTTCGGTAGTTCCCTAGAACCGAATAAAAACCAGTGGTTTTGTAATCGTTTAGATTGTCTACTTTAGTATCCATAGCCGCCCCGTTTGGCTCGGTCAACTTGTGATGTTGAATCTGTTTGCGGTTTGAATAAATCAACCCGTCAACATCCAACGCTCCACGCTCACGGTACTTATTAATCCCAATTCCTTCTTTGTCATACGACATAACAATTCGGTCCCCCGTGACTGTAGCTTGGAAATATACGCTAGTAAACTTATCTTCCAGTTTTCCAACCACAACATAGGATGTATCGGCTGGGTACGAATTACCGAGGTTTGCGTTTGATGCGTTAAACTCAGAAATCTGCGACCACGTTCCACCAGCCCCGCCGTTATCGATTTTTTCGGTATCAGAATCAACTTGCCGTGTGGTGAAAGTTAGTTTCATTGGGTTTTTCTGTACGCCATTAACCATTAGCGGTGCGACTTTGGCAAAACGCTTGATGGTAAGCGTGCTATTTGTTGCACCGCTACGAACAACCTCAAACCTTAACGTTGGACTGAAGTAATTTAAAACAGTGATGGTTGTTTCATAAGGGTCGGATATAATCCCTCGACTATCTTCAACATATCCTCTTAACGTGAATTGTGTATCTTTGTTAACGAATATTTCACGAAAAGTTCCGCTAGGTGCAGAAATCGTGTTATTATTGCCGACGATTTCCATAAAGTAGCCCGTGATAGATGCTCCATACTTTGCTTCGACGTTTTCAAAACGTGCATAGATTTTCGATAAAACGGAAACAAAGTGCCTATCTGATTGAGTGATGTTTCTTGTTAGGGCATTAGCATCGGTTAACGCAATCCTAGAAAACGACGGCTTGATTCTATTCAGTGACAATCCAGCAGTGAACGTTTTCGATTGTGTGTTGATTAGTTTTCCGTCAACATAAGTGTCTAGAAAAATCGTTCCCCAACCGGTCGCTCTGTTAGGGATATCGTTAGCAAAACTTTCTGGGATTATCCACTTGTACGATGTGTCAATATTGTCAGCTAACTTTCCTTCGTGCCCGTACCACGAATATCTAAGTGTGTGTCTAGCTGACGAAACTCTTTTTGTGATAGCGAAATTAATGCTATCTCCCAACACGATATTGCTAGGCACAGTTAAGAGGCTGACGTTCGCTAGCTGGCTTAATGTGATAGCGTAAGGGCCTAGGTTTAAATCGTAAGGACTGTCTGCATTCCCGTATCCGTAGAAATACGCTTTTGCCCCAAAAACGATTTTACCGTTTGTATGTTCGACCGTTATTGTTTTATCAACAATTTGCAATTCTGAGTTCTGTCTTGAAACTTCAAAATAGCTAACGTCGCCAATATATTGGCCAAATGCATCAACATACCACCTACATTGCCGCCTTGAAAATGTACGGTTTGTGTTGAATAAACTCAAGCGAATACGAACAGAACTGCTGTTCGTTTCAACGCTCGTCCCAACTTCATCAATAGTCAACTTGATACGATACCCACGGTCATTATTAGACCAGTATTCTGCCATCTTACTCACCTCCTACATAGCGAATAACATTTCGGTCTGGATTGATGTAATCTTGTTCTTCCCTAAAACGACCAATCTGGATAGTTTTTGAGAAAATACCATTCTCGATGTGAATCACACCTTGTGAAATATACATGACCTCGTTACCGGCTGAGAACATCGAAATGCGTCCATTTGGGCTGAATAGCATAGAACTAGAATTGTCGGTTTTACCAATGACAAGGCCCTCGTTCGATGAAGTCATGTAGCTGTCGATGAAGTTCCAACGCTCTGACATATCACTCAGGTTGTTCTCTAGTTTTGCGACACGAGCACTGGCATCAGCCAAATTGTTCTCAGCTTGTGCCCGATTGGCGTTATTTGCATTAACAAAATCTTGGTAAGCCTTCACCCATTGGTTGAGTGTGTCAAGGGATGCTTTGGCTTCAAGCTCGGCTTGTACCACAGAATTAACTTCGTTGAGCTTATTGAGCTGTGCTTGTGTCAAAACTTGGTCGGCTTTGGAATCGATGTCATCCTGTACATCTTCAATCGCAGGGGTCCAGTCCGTTTTGACTGTTCCTTTTTCGATTTTTACTTCCCAAACAGATTTGCTAGCCGTTTTGTGATATGTATTGACCCGTAGATGATAATTTCCTGTCGGTTTATTCCAAGTAACTAGCGTTCCTGTAGTTCCAGTCTTCAAATCGGATACAATCTGATAATTTTGGTATTTATCATCAATCAACCAAAGTGTCACATTATCGCTTTCGATATTTGGGTTGTGCAAAGCAGTAAAATTACCGTCTGATTTTGCGCTAATAAGATATTTTTGATTTTGCTCTAAGAAGATAGAAGTTTCGGTTTTGTATAAAACATTATTATCAAAATTCGTTGGTTTTCTGTCGGGGTTAAAAGGCCCTTTCGAACCTTTTAAGAGATTCCGACCACCAACTGAAACACTGCCAGCCGTGTCATTCCACGAATAGTCGGCTGGATTAGTGCTATTTGCTTTGTCAAAGTCAGTACATATCCCTAGATATCGCTTAGTGCCGTCTTGCGTAAAACTGAAACCAGTGCGACCATCGGCACTATCGGCATAAGCAAAATGGACGTAAGGTGTTCGTCCGTCTGCTCCTGCTTTACCCGGTATACCATCACGCCCATCGCTACCCTTCCACTTGGACCAGCGATAGTCTTGTGGGTTTCGGCTATCCGTAGTATTGAAATCTTGGTACATGCCGATAAACGCCTTGTCAGTGTCGGTTTGGCTGAAACCACTACCAGAGACCGTGTCAGCGTATGCTATGTGGGTGTACTGTGTTTTACCATCAGCACCCTTAACACCAGGGATACCTTGGTCACCTTTTGGACCTTGTAAGCCTTGTAAACCACGTTCGCCCTGCAATCCTCTGTCACCTTTTGGGCCTGCTGGCCCTGGGTCGCCTTTATCTCCCTTGACACCATTTCGGCCATCGGAGACATTTAAAAAAGTAACTTCTTCTGAAGCTACTTCTTTGTTATCTACCCATGCTGAAACTGTTAAGGCGGTTGGTTGAGTAATCTGTGACGCTACCATGTCGTAGGTCATACCCACGTATTTTATGACACCGTCAATTACGAAACGCCACGTTGCGTTAACGGTTTTATCGCCTTGTTTTAAAACTGGTCGAACAGTAGAACGACCAACGCCGTTCTTAAATACCGTACCATTGGTTGTCGTGATCTCGACACGATATGGCAATGACTTAGATACAATCTCATCGATACGTTGTTGTAAGCTGCCAGACGGTTTATTGTCCAGTTTTCTGAAATTGGTAAACACCACTGAGTTATTAAGTGGCATGTCAAAACTGATTACCATTTCAGACACACGAGCTTCGAGGGTTAACCCACCTCTGAAATTATTATTAATAATCTTAACGGTATCACCTAAATTGATATCCTTGTAGTTTTCAATAAAACTAGATTGAATATCGACGGTGTAGGTCAATAGCGGATAAGCGTATTTTTTAATCGTGCTAATAGCGTACCCTTTTAACGCATTGACATCCTTGTATTCGGTTTCAAAGTCCTTGCGTGTCCATCTATCTGTGTCACTATCCTTCAATGTGGACGGGTATTTCTCCATAGACAGCGGAGCATAGACCATTGGACTGCCTTTTTTAGAATAAAACTCTACTTGCCCACGCTCGTTTTTCTCTTCAAACTCAACACTCTCAAGATTAGTTCCTTCTTGTCCAACGAAATACCCAGCATTGAATAGTTGAGTTTTATCACTAGCAACTTGTACACCTTTTAGCCCGTTTTGGTAGTAGAGAATGACATCCCCTCGCACTTTACCTATACCGTGGTGGTTTTCGTCTGGTTGCTGGTAGATGTCGATGATAAACTTTTTCAAAGTTCCATCTCGATTTAGCTCGGTACGAAAAACAAATTCAGCGTCGAATTGATTCATCAAGCTATGAAGTTGTTCTAACTTAGTACCATTTTGAGAATCAAACGTGATAGTCCTTGTTTTATCAGCGATTTCATTGATACCAATTTCAAGACCAGCATTCCCTAATAAGTCCAGCTCCTTTAAATACCAAGCAATATTCTGTGGTTTATCCGCCTTACGAGACTGTGCAGATTCCATTGCTAACTCAAGGTTAGTGTTGTTACAAGTCACTTGAAAGCTCGTGTCGTTCTCAACAAGTTGAGACACATAAAAAACGTGGTAAGTATTATCGTAGAAAAATGATACATACATTTGATCGTTGATGTAAGCCACATCATCGTGTAGTTTTCCGTTCACAATTTTAGGAATTGTGAAATCAAACGTACTAGTCGAGTATTCGAGGTATGTGTGCCATTGACTGTTAGAGTAGGGCAGCATGCCAGGAACGTTGTTATTCAAGGCACACACCTTACGCATGTTCTTGTCATGTATCCAAATTTGCATTAAACAAAACGCTCCTTCCAGCTTATTTCAATAGTTGGGTCAGTCCTTGTCCAACTAGACGTGTAGATATCGATTTCAGTTTCACCCGTGCCGATACTAAACGGTTCAGATAAGTAAGTTAACTCGTTAGACGCTGGCAGATTGTCAACAAAGGTTTTGCCTTCCGACATGTCAACTTCCAACACCGAGCCTTTGCCAAATCGGTTAGGAATATCCTCGGTAGCATTGACGAAATCTTTGCGATAACAGAATTTATCGACATACATATGAGTTACAAGCGGACTTTGACCAACTCCGGACAATAGAACACTAACTTTTGCTGACTTACGACCTTTTAAGATAGGCACTTTGTATTTTAAGTAAGAGCCCCACCAGTAAAAAATTAATTCATCGTCTCTACGTGCCATGTCTGACCATCCACGTTGTGCGTTAAACGGATTGTGCTCGTCTAAATGCGTTCCTAGAAAATGCCTACTGTCAATAATTTGATAACTACCTTTGCCGTCAGTAGTCATGATATTATAATCACAACCTAAGCCATTTTCTTTTTTCTTGGACTCTACGCCATAAAGGAACCTCCCTTGGTCGTCGGAAACACAAATTTTGAGATATCCGTATTGGTTAGGAAGTCCTAGCCAAAAAACTTGTCTCCACCAAATATAGTCATTTAACGAACCTCTTTCACCGCTAGAATCAACTGGGATGTCCCATGAAATCGAGCTGCCTTGTAGGAATTTATTCCCATTCCCTCTTGAAGTCAGTGCGATGTTAGGACGATTGAATACATCGACAATGTTTAGCGTCCCGTTCAAATCAGCACTATTGTCGTTGAAAATACCATTGTTTTTTGAGCCACTCGCAAAACCTTTTCGAATGCCGCTTTCGTCTCGATAATCTAGCAATATTTCCGAACGCTTTACATTCTGGGTGTCGGCTTCATTCGGATTGCCAATCTCGTAGCTTTCGCTAGACGATTTCACAACCCCAACCCATCCATTATCCGAATTGAATTTCAGTTTAATATCTGGGTATGTTTCAGCCGTACCAAAATTTTTTAGCGTAGCCTTGTAGTGTCCAGCAGATACCTTCTTAATACTGCCGTATTTGGTTTCACCGTCGCTACTTACTAGGGCTTGTGCCTTGTTCTCGCCGTAACTTTTAGGTACGTCGAACGTTACCGTTACCGTTGCGGTAATCGGTGCCGTGTTCTTATCTACCGTTAAGGATGCTTGACCAGACGGGATAGCTTCCCAGACCTTGTTAGGTTCATCACCGAAAATCAATGGTTTCGGCTTATCTACGTTGAGGTAACCGCCCAACGTTTCAGCAATGGTATTGAAGTAGTCGTAGTTACCAACTAGAGTAAACGATACTTGAATCTGCTTAACTGACAAGGTGCTATATAGGAATTGCTGACCATAACGCCTGCGCCCTTGGTCTTGATAGTTGTTATTGAAGTTAGCTGCCACATTCTTAGTGACATCCACAGGAACGATACGCCCTTGTCCCTCATTGAATAATTCGGTTAAGTTCTTACCGTCATAAGTTACTGACATTCCTATCAAATAATGCTACCTCCCAGCAACGCTTGTCTGCGTTCATAATCGTTTGTTGCTTTCGTCATAAAGGGTGCTAACCCGTTTGACACACTTCTACCATCGATGATATTCCTAACTTCGATTGGGTTAGAGCCGTTGGTTACCAACTGACTAAGTAGGTCAATCATGATGTCTAATTTGTTTTCTAGGATAGAAACACACTCACGGTCTGAAGTGTTATCGTGATTGCCTTGTGGGGCATCACCGGCGAAACGTGCCACTGCTTCAGTAAGTAGTTGCCACGCTCTACCACGTTTGGCGATATCTGTTGGAATGACATATTCTGGCATATCGCCTTCAGCCAATTCATACACACCGTTCTTGTGGACTAGACCACCGTTAGCGTAGCCATAAGCGGCTACACGGTTAAAGGCTGCGTCTGACGTACCATAGCGGTGCTTGATGTAGTTGATTGCGGCAAGCAAGTTGTCATATCCGTTGCGGATATTATTGTGGCCAGCATGTTTGTAGGCGTCAAACGTTGGTTGAATAGTCTGCATCAAACCAATAGATGGTGTCCCAGCTCTGGCGTTACTATCCCAGTTGTTTTGAACGTTAGGGTTACCACCAGATTCACGCTGGATGGTTGCCAAAATTTTAGAGACACGGAAGTCGTTCGGCTCGATTCCATTTGCTTTCAAGGCACGAACAACAGATTCACGCCATCTTGAAACACCCGTACCTTGAGGGCCATCTTCACCGCCCCCAGCAGGACTTAACAACGGACCAAGGGTTTTCTTAATCCAATCGAACATGCCACCGACTTGGCGTTTAATCAACGTTTGAAGTGGACTGTTGCGGTCTTTAAGTGGCTTACTATTGTCTTCACCACTTCCGCCACTATCACGCACCCCAAAATCAAGGAACGTAGCAGCGTTCGAAATATGTCGTCCAGCATATTGATGATACTGACCGTTACCGCCGTAGTTGTATTCTTCACCATCGTAAGTATCGCCATGCACCGCCGTTACAAAGTCAACGTGGTTACTTGATACCGGACCACCAGTGTAGACGGCAACCGTACCCGGTTTTGGTCTACTTAAGTGTGGCACGCTGGCAGATATCCACTGGTTACCATTACCAAGGTGACTAAACAGACTAGGCTTAACACCAAGGTTAGCCAAACGGCTGGCAACGAAGGATACGCACTCACGGTAGAAATAACCCCACGGGTCAGCACCAGCGTCTTTCGCTTTATCTTTGAAGCGGTAATCGTCACCTTTAGCACCCATAGCTACTGTACCTTCATCCATTGAGGCACTGGCCATCGACCAAAGCTCTTTCCACCAATTCTTAGCTTCTTCAACTGGTTTCTTATACAATGCGTTACCGAGCGGATTAAACATACCGGCTAACTTATCAGCGTTAGGGCTGAATTTCTTAGCCAATGATCCAACTGGGTCTTTAACCACATCGCCGACAAATTCAATCATTTTCATAAATTTGTCAACACCGTTCTTCATAGTGTCCCAAACTGAGCCCGCAACGTTGGTAGCAGTGTCCCAGATTTTAGACCAGAAACCAGTCCCCTTTGCAAAGGCTCCACGTTCAACACCCATGAGCATAGCTAATTCACTGGCATTGATAACCTCCGAACCAGCCGGCAAGAGGTATTCAACGTTTCGACCTTGTGGCAAGAACGACTTACCATTAGGCAGAATTACCATTTCTTGGTTGTTGGTTTCAGGACTATCGTAGCCATCGTTTAGCGTTGCTAACGTAGGTTTGGTAATTGGGTTTCGGTATGAACTAAACATACCAGTACCACCAGCAAACTTAACTTTCGGGATTTTCGAGATAGCTTCTTTGCTACCACCGAAATCAGAAATCAGTTTATTGATGCCATCGATACCAGCGTTTGGCAAGGCAATGACAGCATTGATACCGTCACCAGCAAGCTTCTTCATGCCGTCCCACATTTCGCCGAAACCTTTTTTAACGTTATCCCAAGTATCTTTGAAGAATTTAGCGATATTGGTTAAAGCATCGGTGATTAGTTTGGTAATGTTAACACCGAATTTCTCTTGCGTTAACGCTCCGATTTCATCCCATTTCTTCGAAAGGATTTTTTTAGAGTTTTCCCAACCGTCAAACCAATTCTTATTGATACCTTTGTGGTGTTTGTCGATATCCTTACCAAGAGCAGTCATGGCTTCCGTAGCATTACCCTTGATACCTTCCCACGTTTTAGATGCGAATTTCTTAACGTTGTCCCACTTTTCGCCCCAATCTTTCTTAAGGTTACTCATGTGTTTTGCAACACCCTTCGCCATATCTTTGACATGGTCCACTGTGCTATCGACAAACTTCTTGAATGGCTTGTTATGCTTGTACATCAACTCAAAACCAGCAACTACTGGATTGGAGATTACAAGCAACTTCTTAGCGGTGTTAGTAAAGGCTTTGATACCTTTTTCACCACCAGTGAAGTAAGTCTTGGTCTTTTCAAAACCTTTCTTGGTGCTCTTGGTCATTGAGTCCATCGCACCCGTCCAAGTTTTCTTCATGCCATCCCATGTTTTACCTAGCCACTTACCAGCATTAGAAAAACCGTCTTTGATACTTTTCACAATACCATCAACGAATTTCTTGAATTTCTTATTATGCTTGTAAATTAAAGCAAAAGCCCCAGCAATAGGATTGGCAATAAATAAAAAGACTTGTTTCCAGTCCTTTTTGAAGAAATCAATGATCTTGCCAAAGATTTCTTTTGTAACTTTGAAGATTTTATCAAAGGCTTTCTTTGCAGCGCTGAACATGCCATCAACAAATTTCTTGAATTTCTTGTTGTGTTTGTAAAGCAACACCAAGGCAGTGATAGCCGTAGTTACTGCAATCACAATCAAACCGATAGGGTTGGAAGCCATAGCTAGATTCCACGCCTTTTGAGCTAACGTCGCAACTTTTTGAGCGGCAGCCATAGCTTTTTGGGCGACAGTCATAGCTATCGTTGAATTTTTCATCACGTTAATAGCTTTAGCAACTTTCATCACTCCTGAAGCTACTTTAGAACCCACAAAGTAAGCAGCAAACAAAGAACCGACTGTTTTAATAGCCGTCTTGTGTTCAGCAATGCCACCCAGAGCCTTGGATAGAGATGTTACTGGTGATTTGGCTTTCTTGCCATTCCCAGTCATGAGATTGAGTGCCTCAGCGACACCTTTAATCATGCCCACTGCGGTTTCCCAAACACCGCTAGCAAAGTCTTTACCGATGCTAAACACCGAACCTAAACTATCTTTAACCTCTTTGAAAAAGGCTACAATTTTAGGGGCATTGTTAGCAATGGTTTTACTAACGTTGTCAACGACCTTGTTAAGACCGTCCATGAAGCCATTGAGCTTATCCTTACCATCACCGAGATTAAACACTTTTGAAAAGGCGTCCAGGATAGTGCCTAGCCCTTTGGAAACGTGCTCCCCTAAATCTTTAAACTTGGTTTCAGTGTTAGGATCAGCAACCCAATCCCCAATCTGTTGTAAAAATGGGTTTTTCATTTTATCGATTGGGTCACGGAAAGCTGCAACTACCGCCGGCATACGGGATTGAATTGTTCTTTCAAGACCACCGATAGTCGTTGAGAAGTTAGCCGTTGCATCCTTGTATTTGTCTTGCAACTCAAACAAGGCTTTCTGTGCCATCTCAGCGGTAATCTTACCGTCTTTTTGAAGTTCCGCATATTTATCTGCGGTCATGTCTGTAATCCCAAGCTCTTGTGCTGCCACTTCTTTAAGCTGGCTCTTCATTTCCGGGAAGACATTGATAATAGACATCATGTCTTGCCCTTGAACCTTACCATTGGCAATCATTTGAGCCCATTGGGTTGCGAAATTCTCAACGGCTGCATCGGTTTGACCAAAAGCGTCTTGCAAAGTCAAGATGGCTTGCGTTTGTTGTTTAGTCAACTCGGTATTGTGGGTAACGGCATAGAATTTCTGGTTCATACCATCAACCATTTCAGTTGAGTTGGCCGCTGCTTGTGCCATTTGGTTGGTCATGTCGACCATCTTCTTACCTTCTTCGGCATTGCCCGTTAAGGTTAACCAAGTGGCATTCATGGTTTGTTGATATTTAACGTATTCGGCGCTGGATTGTGCGATTTCGTCAAACTTACCTTTGATAGCTCCCAATGCGTTTTGAAAACCGTTGCTGATTAAGTTAGCTGCGAACGTAGCCCCGAAGATACCCTTTAAGCGTGAGGTTTTCGTTTCAGTCTCACTAACTTCACTACCCAAACGTTTAAAGCTATCTTTCAAGCGTCCAATGAGCGAGCTAGAACGTTGACTTTGCTCAATTTCATCATTCAACCTATCGGCAGCATTGCGAGCATGAGCCAAACTAGTAGCCGTTTCGTCCAACCGTCTACGTTGAACGAGGTATTCTTCAGAGGTTTTACCAGATTGGCGAGCAACACGCTCAAGCATGTCTTTTTGTTTCTCATACTGCTTATTTAAGTTAGTAATCGAACTTTTGTATTGCTTAAGCTGTTCTTCCCTCGCTTCATCCTCTTTACCTTCCGCTTTCAACCGTTTAACGTAGGCTTCAGACGATTCGTTTTGCAGTTTGTACTGTTTCTGCAATTCAGCAAGCCCAGACCTATGATAATCTAGGCTATTTTTGGCTTGCCGTTGTTGATTTTCCAACGATGCCAAACGGGTCGTAGCTTGGTCAATCTGTTGTTGGTACTTAAGGTACTGTTCAGCGGTTTCAGCGGTACTTCCTTTAAGCTGAGACTGCTCTTGTTTCAGTTTCTCAATCTTATGTTGTTGGTTTTGGATAGCATTACCCAAGCCATCGTACTTAGCTTGTGCTGCTCCCAGATAATCACCAGCGCTACGCATTTGGCTTTCTTGTGCCTTCCATGCGTTCGTAGAACTATTGACTAACTGAGTTAACCGCTTAATCGAGTTAGCGGCTTGTAGCGTATCCAAGGCGATTTCCGTGGACATGGTAGCTTGTACTTTTGCCACGTATTATTTTTCCTCCTTTCCTTAAAAATTTAGAGTAAAGATGTTGGGTCAACCATTCTATCTTCTTCCTCTTTTGCATTTAGAATTTTCATCAGTTCATAATAATCGGTGTCGTAGTACTGATCTAGTGTCCACCCAAAACCTTGAATTGATTTTTTAGCAACAAGTTTTAAATCCTCGATACTGTTCTCTAAATCAAAAATCTGTTCCCCTTTTGACTTTACTCTTTTGGGTCAGTTTCACCAGCGGCGTTTTCAAGTTGTTCGTCTGTCAATCCGTACATATAGCCCACCAATTTTTCGGCAATCTCTTGTGTACGGACATTATCCAAATCAAGCAATTTGTCATAGGCTTCATCATCCAAATTGAGGACAGCACGGATAAAACCAAGCATTTCTTTAAGAATCGTGAAACTTGCTTGTGCTTGTTCTTGTGTGTCGCTTTCTTCGACGGTGTCGCTGATTTTAAGGACGGCAAGTTGGTACTCGTGCATACGCAAGATATTACGGTTGCTTGTAGTCACCTTGAAGGCTTTCTTACTGATTTCTGGGATTTGAATAGTTCTGATTTCCATTTATCTTTACTCCTTTAACAAAAATAGAGGTCAGGCCATAAGCTCGACCTCTTGCGAATTATTTAGATTATCCACCGATTCCTGGTACACCAGCTCCAGTGAGTACATATCCACCGAATACTTCTTTAAACATGTTTGTTTTATCAAAAGTAGATGCTCCAGAATAGTATTTCTTGTAAGGTTCACCACCGAACGCAGTCGCTGACAAGGCATTGAATGTCATGTTGTCGTCTTGACGAGTTTGAGCCGTATCAGTATCGGTTGCAACGTTTTGAGTTGATTCTTGCATGATCCCGTTAGCAAAACCAAAGAATACTGAGTGTTTGCGGTCAAGTGTTTCAGATTCAATCAATACCGCTGTGTGAGGTTTTTCACCGTCCATAACGTAACCACCCTTGCCGTCTGGTTTAAAACCAAGCATTTTTTGTTTGATTTCAAAGTCAAGGTTATTGAAGTCAAATGCCACTGTTGGTGAACCAGGCGCAATCATAACATCTTGCACTGAATTGTTCCCGGGAATTTTAGTTGCTTGCCCTTCCAAATTTGAGATGTTAGCGGTACGAGTACCAAGCATAGTTGAATCAACTTCAATCACGCCATCAGTAGAAAGGCCGTCAGCACCTTTAAGTAGTTTTTGGGTTTTTGGGTCAACCAAAGCAAGGCGGACCATTTTCAAACCTACAATTGCCATATAGTAATTTCTCCTTCGTTAAATTAGCTTGTCGAGAGCAACAAAAAAGACCGCCGTAAGCTGTAACGTATCGGGGTCTATGCTATGTTCTCTCATATCTGTAATTGAGTAGTGTTCAGATTTTAGGAATTTCAATAGTTCCATTTCAAAGGCTTCGATATCAAAATCAATATCAGCCTTGTAGAAAATCTGGACTTCCACTCTGTCTGTTTTACTGAAAAAGGTATTATTCCCACTCAAATCAAGGGACGGATTGCTTTCAGTGAGCAAAACGATTGTCTTATCGGTATTTTCTTCGAGTTCTTTAGGCAAGTTGTTTGCATATACTTCGCTTATTTCACCAAATTCTTTGCCGTCAATTAGCTCTTTTAGTTTTACGGTCGCTAACACTTAAATCACTTCCCTCCTTTCCTTCGAATGAGTTTCTCATATTCCTCTTTTTCTGCCAATAGCACTTTCTTTTGAACGCTGCTATCGTTTTGGACATTGGTAACGAAATGATCAGCACGGTATTTCTTGGTGCCATCGTTTAGCCGTCTGGCATTTTGAGCGTGGTAGTTGTTTTTCCAGCCTACGGTTGCCACACCGTTCTTTCTGCCGTCCGCATTAGTGGATTGGACAGATAAACCGTCAGCCATGTGTCCATACTTCAAATCTTTTTTATTTGAGTAGTGTTTCTCCCTAGTAACTTCTTCCAGTTCCTTTTGAAACACTTTCGCACCAGCAGTGGTAATTTTCGCTTGTTCCGCTGGTGTTAAATTACCAATGCTAGCTACTGTTTCAAGCCAGCCCTCTAGTGCTTCATCAAGCCCTACCATAAGCTATCACCCAACTTTCTTGTGCTTTCTAAGTGTCAGAAAGTCGTAGCGATTAAGCCCAAAGTTTTCGTTTGGACTAACACGCACAATATCATACTGAGTGCCATTTAGGACGGCCACTTGACCTTCAATCACTTTAGCATTGTGGCGAATAACAATCACTCGTGTATCGCTTTCGCCATTCTGTTGGGCTAAATACTCTTGATTGAGTGTGCGAGTATGGGGTTTATAATGCAGCGTAAACTGTTTCACGAATTTCGGAACACTCACACCCGTAAACTTGTTAGGGGTGCTTTGATATGTGCCAAAATCAGCTTTAAAACGAAAGTCTGAGGGTAAATATCTAACTTTAGGCATTAGTCACCTCTTTCTTCGCTATACGTTGCGTATAAGCCCCTTAATTGCCCTATAATGCTATTCAACGTTAAATTGATAGGATAAGTCACTGTATCAGTTAAAGCCACCCTATAGGTGAAATATGAGCTTGTGAGGGCTATTACAGCCGTGTCAAACAAAGATTCTACACTTTCAAGGTCGTAGAATTTCGGGTCATTACCGACTGCATTGATAATGTACTGTTGAGCCGATTCAATGTAAGCTGGAATGAGTGCAGTGTCGTCTGTCTCATCCAGATTCAAGGTCTGCATGATGGTTTCCTTAGATACACTCATTGCTTACCTCCTAAATTAAGCTCCGGCAGTAAGATTAGCTTTTTGGTCAGCGATAGTCTTGAATGACGCTGGCACAAACGCTTCTTCATCAGTTTTTACAACATCGAAGCGGTCAATAACACGTACTTTAGTAGTGTCAGTTTCGAATGCTCCACCACCGATATTTGTTGAAAGTAGTGACAAGTGTTGACGGTCAAAGAGTGTTACCGCTTGTTTTAAGTCACCGAAATAAAGTGGCATAGCTCCAGCTGCACCATTAGCAAGCCAGCGGTCAGAAACTTCTTTAACTGCGAAACCATCGATTGAGTAGCCAGTTGGTGATTTCACATCACGTTCCATGAGGTAGTCACCCATTGCGTTCTTAACTTTCTTAAGTGCAGTAAAGCCTGAAGTGTTAGTCAAAAAGAATGAAGTTTGTTTGATTGCTGGGTCAACTTTAGCTTCGAGATCAATGATGTCATCCCATTTAGCCAATGTCGGTTTAGTTGGGAGTGTTGTAATAACATCCAAGATAGCTTTGTTACGAGTAACAACGACTTTTTTCGCAATCCAACCAGACAACCAAGCAAGGATGTTTTCGGCAGAATCAGCAAGCAAGCTGTTAGTTACTGTTGAGATACCAGCATAGCGTTTGATAGCGTAGCGGATAAGAGAAAGTTTTGGATCATCATTAGCACCGATTTGTCCAGCTTCATCATCGAGTTTAGAAAGACCAGTGATTTCAGCCCATTTCTCATAAACACGAGAACCAGTAAGAGTAGTTACGTTTTCAACGTTTACATACTCTTGCAATGAGTCGTATTGACGAACCAATGTATTGATAGCTGTACGGATATCTTGTGGGATAGTCAAGCCAGCGTCAGCACCAGTCCCGTCTGTTTTAGAATCAAGTAAGTTTTGGTAACGACCACGAACGAGGTTTTTGAAGTCTTTAACAAAGTTAGCTTTAACTTCTTCTTCGTTTTCAGTCAAAGGTTTCTTGTCTTCTTCAGTCATGTTAGCTACTTCGCTAGCACGAGCTTCAGTATATTGTTCTTTGAACATATCACGCTTCATTTTCGCAGTGTCACGCTCGTTTTTGATTGCTTGCAATTCTTCAGCGGTTACTGAATCATCAAGCATAGCTACGTTAAGTTTTTCATTCAAGTTTTCGACCTTGTCGCCTTGTGCAACCCAAAGGTCATGCAATTCGTTTGATGTTTTCATCAATCATCTTCCTTTCATTTTTCAAGTAAAATAGCCAATTTCTGCTCACGCAATGAATTGGTTTTAGGTGTCGCAATCATATTCTTAAATTTAGTGATTGCTGATTTGCTTGGTAGTTGATGTACGGTATTCGTAACCATGATTTCTTCTTCATTATCATTGAAAAACATGATTTCATCCGCAAAACCTTTATCAACGGCAGTTTTAGCATTAAGCCATGTCTCTTTAGCCATAAGGTCTAGTAATTCTGGTTGTTTAAGTCCAGTCTTCATTTCGTAAGCTAATGCGATAGACTCATCAATGCTATTAAGCACCGCTGATTGATGCTCTAGGTCATCACTGTTTCCAACGATGCCAGTAGACGCCTTATGTATCATAATATGTGCCGTTGGACTGATACGCACGGTATCACCAGCCATAGAAATGACACTCGCAGCACTAGCCGCAAGGCCCTGCACATTAACCACAATACGCTTGCCACTAGCCTTAAGCATTGTATAGATTTCGCTTGCTGCAAACACATCACCACCGTTTGACGCAATGTTAAGCGTGATTTCTTCGTCTTCATCGTTTGCAATGGCATCTTGTACCAGTTTGGGATAGGTACTAGACATGCCAAAGTATTCGTAGAATGCACCAGCATCATCACTTACAATATCGCCTTTAATGTCAATCTTGCCCATTTATCTCACCTCCTTTCAATGCGGTACGGTTAGGGTTCTTACCCTCTGGCAACTCTTTAGGTAGAATTTCAGCTTGTTGCAAAATATACAAGCCTTGATTCTGTGCGAGTGTGCCGCTTTTAACCATGCTATTGATACGGCTGATATAGTTAGCACCAGTCGGGTCAACCGCTGGGAAAATATCTGCGTCAACATCGCATGAAAGTTTCTGAGATAACTCACTAAGAAACGGTCTTAAATAGCGTGCAACTGCTTTAGAATAAACATTTGAGCTCATTTCTAGTGAAGATTGTTGGTCTCCTTGTCCACCGACAACGTTCTCTGGGATACCGTAGACTTTCGCAAATTGTCCGGTCGTCCAGTCTGCTTGCTTAAGTAATTGGGCCACGTTGGATTTGATTTCAAGAGGTGTAAAATCCTCTAAATCATCCAGTACCAACGGACCGCCTTGCATTTGCTTCATTGCTTGTCGAGAGCGTGAGACCTTGGTTTTGAAATCGAGCAAACCACCGCCCTTAATCTTCAAAATACCATTGGCGTTTAGGGCATTTTTAAGAGAGTTAAGCGTTAGCTTATCACTAGCTTTTTGAATATCTAGTTCTCTACCTAGAGCCATCAACGGACTTACGCTTGTCAAACCACCATCTACAGATAGCAATCTAAAGTGTAAGATATCGCTTTGCGGAACGTGTTGTTTTGGCGGAATGCGTGGGTCATCGAATGTGATGTTGTAATAAAGACCATTCTGATTGTCCAATCGATTGAAAGAGACTTGAGAAGGTCTTAAATACTCCCACTTCATATCACGCCCATTGTCGTTTCGCCATCGATACGCAAAGGCTTCCCCGCCCAATAACATTTGAGCAAAGATAGACTGGTAAAAATTGAAACGGTTGGCGTTGTTTGATGGGTTATCCACGATGCCTTGCATTTGTTTTCGGCTAGTTGTTAGCTTAGCAGTCGCAAGGTCGTTAGATAGCTGACTGACAATAGAGAATAGGTCCGAGTTTTTTAGAGCGGTTTCGGCTGATACCCACTCACTGCCATTCAAGGTAGCTAAAAACTCTGAATCAGTGATATCAAAAAAGCCCCCTTGATTGCTCGGTGGGCTTTCGGTTGCTAAATTAAATATCGGCAATTATTATCACCTCCTTTCTAGCATTTTTTAGTGGCTAGCTCACTAATCAACCCAGCTAGTACGAATGTAATGGTCATACTAATACCAAACCACACGTAACCGAGGTTATAAGTTGTTAAATTAAGCGAAATTGCAGCTAAAATGAACATCAAAATGTCAAAAATAGCCCAAATTGCCTTAAAAAACTTCAAAATCATGTCTTAATACTCCTCTAATAGCCCACTGTCTGGGTTTTTTAGCCAATTTAAAACGGCTTCTTGGCTCATGTGCTCTACCTTCCACGTTGGATTGTTGGTAATAGCGTAGTCTTCGAAAGCATACATGCCATCATAGAATGCATCGATAAGAGCGTCCACCACGTCGATTTTGTAAGTAGATTTCATTTTATCTACTTGGATACCGATGTTATCCTCTTTGATTACCGCATTTATCAAGGCTTTTCGCATGATTTCATCATCCAAGCGTGTGATATTTCCTTCGATAAAGAGCGTTTGAAGGAATTTTGTAGGGTCTTTTAACTCACTTGTACGCTGTCTTATTGGCATGAGTGGAAAGCTAGTGTTAGATTCCAAAGCCTTGATAATCTTTGAAATCCCCATAGCGTCATACCCAAAAAAGACTACATCAAGCTGATTATCTTCCACATACTCACAAAACCAACGGTACACTTCCTCTGGGTTGATAAGTCCTTGTGGGTGGCTTGTAATCGTACAAAAACCCTTGGTTTCCAAATCTCGATAGTTGACACCGTCTTGTTTTTCTTTGGCTTCAAGTGAGCCTGCTTGTTGCCACGGAATGAAACTATGCTGTTCTATATGCCATTTTTGGCTACCGTCTGCCCCTAGATAAGGATAGACAAAGCCAATTGCGGTGTTGTCGCTAAACATTGAGGCATCAAGCCCAACATAAGCACGTCTGCCACGTATATCAAAATCAGAAATGACCGAGCGCTCGATGTCTTCCAGCTTTAAGAAGCTGTTTTCATCTTGTTCGCCCCAAAGGTTCATATTCTTGATTATAAAATCGTTGATATTTCCAGATAAAAGGTCAGCGTCTCTCTTATCCATAAGACCTTTTAAAAGCGTATCGTGTTCGCTTTCAAGGTCTAATAAGGGGTTCGACTTGCTCCATGTTTCAGGCATATAAATCTCATCTATGCTATCCTGCGACCAAACGAGGCACAATTGAGTATCACCAGCCCTGTCGTCACGCTCCATAATCCCTTGCATCATCCGTTCATCGTGTCTTAATGGCGAAGTGGGGTTTGGATAGGCAGTGGAAATTTGAATAAATTGTCGGTTTGGAATTTTAACCTGCCCAGAAACGATTTTAGAAATGCTCGTTCGGTCTTTCAAATCACCCGACTCATCCATAATCGCATTGGTCAAGTAAAGTGGAATCCATCATAGTTACCGCTTTCGGAAGATATAGCCCTTAAAACGTTGTTATTCGTTCTCATAATGACTTGTTCTGACTGGATAGATAAGTCCAACTCTTCAGCTAGAGACTTAAAAGGTTCTTTGGTGATTATCTGTTTAAGCATATTCTTAATATAGCCCATTAACTTCATAGTCTGCTTGAAGTTGATTGAGCTTACCAGATAATCTTGGTTAGATAGTCCAAGTCCTTCGAAAAGGTAAGAGAAACACATAGAAATAGCCTGAATGTACGTTTTCCCTTGACTACGACCAACAGATACAATGACCTGTGAAAAGCGTTTGCCACCCGTTTCATTGCGCCAGCCAAAAGATTGACTAAGCAAAAACTCTTGCCACGGCATAAGCGCTGTTGGCTGTCCCGTGTCAACGTTTGGACAGATTTTAGCAAACTTAAGCACTTTACCAGCTTCTGCCAAGTCGTAACGATAAGGAAAACCGGAATTCCCTTGATGTTTTAAGTCTCTCAAGTGCCTTAGACAAGCAAGTTGCATCATGTAACCAGCTTGTGTTTTCCCATCCATCACATCAAAAGCGTATTTAGTCCCCGGGTCTTGATATTTTTCTCTAACTTCCGAAAAGTCACTGTCTTGATATATCTTTGTTATTGTTTTATTCGTTATTTGTTTAGTTTCCACTTTTTAAATCACCCCCCTTCTAATAAAAAAGAACAATTAAAATAATTGCTCTAATTTTGTTTCTATATCGTCGTAATATTTTATTCGGATTAACTCAATTTGCTTTTTCGTGCAATAGTTATCCTTGATTTTGTCACGTTTACTTTGGATTTTAAACGCTTCAACACCTCCCCATCTATCAACTGGTCGGTCGTGTTGCTCGCCATCGAACTCAATCAACGTGTTCATTGTTGGCAAATAAAAATCAAAAGGTAAAGGCTTTTTGTATCGGCAATCATCAAACCTGACCTGCTCCTCAAAAAATACGCCTTTTGACAGTAAGAATTCTTTAACTCTACGTTCTCCACGATATTCATTGCATTTTTTACATCTGACTCCGTTTTTAAAATTATGCGGAGTAACCCAAAAAGTGCCGTTGCAAAGTTTATGCTTTACCAATATCGGTTCAGTTGATTTTATATATTCACCGATAACGACGTATTCATCGTGACAGTTTTTGTCTATAAACCTTTGGAAATCGGTCTTGCACGAAATTCTATCATCTGTCTTTGTCAAAGAAATTTCATCCAGCTTTTTTAGGCTGATTGCTCTTTTTTCGCACTCACAATAACCACCTCCTTGGCGTAATGTCCCGTAACATATTTGATAAGTGTTTCCACACTTTTTATGTTTGATTGTTATGTTGCCTTTTGAATTTTTATATCCGCCAATATAATCATACTCATCCCCCAACGTTTTATTTACTTTGCTTTGAATATCTTTGCTCTTATGTGTCCTTTGTTCTTTCAACTTGTTTTGTCGGCACTCAGGACATCCTTTGCCTCTTAATAAGTTATCTGGACTTATTTTGTATTTATGACCACATTTCTTATTCAACACTTCAATTTTTGTTTTTGCATTGCTGTATTTTTCTAAAATATCATATCCACCGCAAAATCTTTCGTGGACTTGTTCCAGAAAAATATCATTTGTCTTATTTTTCCCAGCGCAATAAGGGCAAGCTTGGCCTCTAAGTAAATGGGTAGGCGTGTTTTCCCAAACCTTCCCACACGTACAACATTTCAACCTCACCTTTTCTCTAGCAAACTTATACTCAGAAATAACTTTATATTTTCCACCGTTGATAGCTTTTATTTCTTCAATGAATTCTTTGTGTGTCTTCCGTCTGCTCATTCTTTCGCTCTTTCTATATTGTATTTACTTAATCTTACAATATAATTATAACATATCCTCTTTACAATGCAATACTTTTATTGTATTATATTAAAAAAAGGAGGTAACCATGGCAAAAAAACGTATGACGTTCACGCTCGATGAAGAGCTCTTGGCTAAACTAAAAGAGATATCAGAAGAAACAATGATACCGCAAGCTAAGATAGTTCAAAAAGCTATCGAAAAACAACTAAAAGAGATGGGGAAATAAATTCCTCATCTTTTTTAACCACTCAAAAATTCTTTCATCATTTCAGTTGTTGACTTTTCAGGCTTGCTACTATCTGCGATTGTCAGCAACTCTGCCCTACCTTTCGGCGTGAGACCTAGTTGCATGGCTATTTGATTCAGCGTAGTTGTTGCATCCTTCATCGTGGCAACTGCTGGATTCTTTTTAAAACCGAGCGACTGCTCGCCCAAAATCTCACCAGACCCTTGAGCCTGTATAGGCTTTGTGATTTCCTGCTGGATGCCGTTTAGCTTGACGTCTTCGTAAGCCATCTTGTAGATCTCGTAGTTAGTGCAATAAGATTCCACCAAGAACGTATCTATGCGCTCGACCTTGCCTGTTCCTTCTAAAAACGGAACGACTTTGCGCCAAACCTCCCTAGCTACCTGTCCTAGATAGTTTGGTGGGTCACTCGGTAAACGCCCTTTATTTTGTTTATAAAATGGATTTTTAACCAAGTTCGCCTCACCTCCTTCTAGTTCATTTTGACACCCTTTAAAAATCTGAAAAATTGGTGTCCGACATAAAAGAACACCTTGTGGCGGCTCTCCTTGGCACGAGAAAGGGGCGGGGGTCAATTTTAAATCGGCTCGAGGGTTATTACACCACCCTTATTATAAAATCGTGCTATGGGCTTATTAGAGGGGTTTAACGACATCCTCTTTTTTGCGGGCTATTAAATCGGCCCACGATGTCACGGAAAGTCGTAGCTCGGTGTTCTGTTTCGTTCTATTTTGACCAGTACCATAGATTTCTTGTTCCAAGGTACGTTTCGTGTTATCGCAGCTTCTACACGTTGCTACTACGTTTGAAATTTCAGTTCTGAGTTCTGGTGCAATTTTAACGGGTGTAACGTGGTCGCCTATACGAGCGTCTGGTGTGGTAACACCCAACGCTAGACAATACTGACATAGATAGTTGTCACGTTCCAATGCTATCTTACGAATAGAAGACCAAGTCTTTGAGCGATAGAATGCGTAGCGTTCCTTGCTCTCATCGTCTCGGTTTCTTACTCGTGTATTGTATCTAGTGCGTGAGTATCTCTGTCTCTCCTCAGTGTATGCTGCTTCCATACTGCTATGTGTAGTGCAGTAATGTAATGGTCTCTCTGTTAGAGCGTGGCATCCCTCTGCCCTGCATCGTCTGACCATCGGCATGGGTACACCTCCTCTCAGATAAAGTAAAAGAAGAACACTTCTGTGTCCTTCTGATTCGATAATACTATATTACCACATTGATAGTATGATGCACTATAGATTGGTATAGACCAATGCAGATTAATCCAAATACTTCTCAGCTTGTCTTAACTTAACATAGTAAGTTGCCTTACTAAAGCCCATACGGTCACATATCTGCCAGATATCTAGCTGGTCTATATATACCATCTGGAGTAGGGAGCGTGCATCTATATCCCCCACCTCTGCTATTTGCCGGCGAAAGTCTAGCTTTTGCTTAATAGCCTCGGCAGTGAAACGTTCCACTTCCTCCCTAGCCGTCATAAGTTCTACATAGATATCATCCTTACCCTTACGTTTCCCACCTTGTACCATGTCTGTTTGCATAGCACCAGCCGTTACTTTAAGGGCTTGTGATTCCAGACGTTTAATCTGTTCTATCTGACTGTCAATGTACCTGTCTAATGCCTTAATCTTTTGCAGCCGTTCCACTGTTCTCATAAATACGATTCCTTTATGGTATAATAATATTAACAAATTCGTAGAAGTCCTGGGCATTAGTCTAGGTCTTTTTTTATACAAGAATAAAGAAGGATTAGGTTATCACCTCCCATGCGTTAGATTTAGCCATGCCACCAGTAATGCAAGACTAGGGTGAAAAGAAATCAAAAAGGATTCCTCGATTCTATAACTTATTATTTACTGGATTTTAGTGTCGAGGCCTGTCAGCTCGACGGGTGTTGAAAAAGTGTCGAAAAGTGTCTCTTGGATAGCATGACAGACTAACAGCCAGTGACGGATTCGAACCGTCTATACCATTCTGGCTACAAACCCATTGCCAATGCTGTGTATAGAGCACGCTTAACGCTGGGTTTCTCACGACCTACCTTGCCTTTAGTTCGATATTTAAGAATGATGCGATCAACTTCATTGTCTAATCTCTCGCTCCATTCATAGTTATTAAATACATAATCAATAATTTCGCTGAATAACTCTCTTGAAAGTAGCCCTTCCATTTGAATCGCCTTTAACGGCGTTAGAGCAGCTTTTTCCGCATAACACAGATTGAGGGCGTTTTGGGTTCTGTTAGCATTTTTCTGGCCGCACCCTTTAACCTCTCTAATATAGTTGTTTAGGTTGTTAGGGTGTTCCTTGCGTAGTTCTTCCACTTCCTCACAGAAACGCTTGAACAGTCCCTCTGGCAGTCCTGCGTTGATTTTATCCAAAACCGGTTTAGTGGTTTTACCTCTTGTATAGTGCGTAGACAGATAGTCTTGAAGGTCATCGAATAACTCGTCAGAAATGATGCCTTCTAGTCTATCGACAGTCGCCGGTGATATCCTCGCACGCTCTACCACTGCACTATTAAATGCTTGGTAAATGATGCGGGCTTGTAACTCATCGCACTGTTTCACATCTTGAAAAAACTGTTTATAAGAGCCTTTTTTGTGCGTCTCTCTCAGTGCTGCATGCTCATTGACTAGCCGTTGATATAATTCTGGTGTTAGTCCTGAATATTTGTAGGTTTTGCTCATGAGCTCACCTCTGCCAGTTCCGGATTAGTGTAGATATTCCCGATGATTTCAAGAATCCTAGCAGCCGTTTCAACATCTTCCTCAAAATCTTCGATAGTCGAATCGTCGCTAAACCATCTCTCGACCCCGTTATCGTCAATCATATAGAATCCTAATGTCGGATGGTTTTTGATATCCCCCGTCGTGTGCCCGTCAGTCACGAAATCACCCTCGAAAATTTCTTTGCCATTCTTATCTTGGAGCCCCGTTGATCGCATTAAAACGACGTCATCAAAATCGTAGTAACTTAATTGGTCAAAAAAGAGTGTTTTAACGCAAATTTGCTTTTTCTCAAAATCAATAGACACAATGTCATCCACTTCGTGCATCTCTTTTGTAGCTTCATTCCACGCTCTATATCTTGGAATCATTGTCCTCTCTCCTTCAAATAGCTAGGGATATCATCCCCAACATTAACACTGTCATATTGCTCCTTGCTGACAAGGAATTTCCCGTAAGCCCCACAATCGAGCGTGTAGAGCTTACCGACCATAGATTTTCCAGTAACCTTGCCATGCAGTTCCACTGCGTTGTCTGCCTTGTGGATAACCACCGTCTCGATAGGTCGGTTAACCACTCGTAGAACAGTAGTCGCATTAATGGCTAGCGACACCACTAGCAGCACGGTAGCAATAGCTAGGTCGTTATAAATCCTCTTCTTTGACGAATGTTCCATTAATCATTTTTTCCTTTTCTGTTCTTGATTCCCTCATAAGCAATACCAAGACATTCAGTTACATCAAGGTCTAGCTGGTGTGCCAGTACGATAATCGTGACCAGCGTGTCACCGATGGCGTCCTTGAGTGCTGCTTGCGGTTCCGTGAATTTAGTCGGTTTCAAGAGTACGTCTCGAATTTCTCCGACTTCCTCAGTTACACGCATCCATTGAATCTTTGGGTCAGCTTGTTTTAAATTACGTTCGTCTGCCCACTCGTTGACCTTGTCGATTAGTTCTGACATACTGTCATACGTCGGTTCTTCAGGCTCTGCGATAAATACGAGTTTTACCATTACTCCACCTCCTTAACTTCAATACCTTCGCAATCGAACACCCAGCCGAAATCAGCATCTTCTAATTCTTTGCGGGTGTGTAATACTCCAATCCTTACCATGACTTCACTGTCATCGCCAAAGAACCACTCATTTGAAACTTTGTCATGAGCCAAAAAACTATTGTCTTCCTGAATCCCTTTGATTTTAACTGCATATCTTTTTTCTTCCTCGACCTCATACCCAAACTGGTGCATGTTGATGAGGGTAATTACAGGCTCAGCTTTACCATCTCTAGCCATCCATTTTTTAAAATCACTATCTTTTTGATAGTTCCAATCGACAAGGTACTCCCACAGGTCATAATCAAGTCTATTCTTATGTTCCTCATACCAATCCGCCACACACTGCGGCACTACTGGTTTTTCAAAGAATGAATCGTATAGGTCTTCAGCGTAAGCTACTGAAATGCGTGCTACCTTTGATAATTTCTGTACTGCTTCATCTCTTGTCATTCTACTTTCTCCCTTAATCGACATTTTTAAGTTTTGCAGGCACCCACATTTTAGGGTTGTAATTGATCTCATATTTGTATTTTGAAACATTCGGTACTTCAACATCTTCTACTACATAAGAGACATTATCTGACAAACCGATAATATGCTTTTGATATTTGTTCTTACCATTTTCTACAACAATTTCAAGTTGTTTATCATGAGTATCAGCCTTGATGGACATCCTACCGCTCATTTGGAACATTACGTCATTTGTAATAGCATCAATCACCGTTACTTTTCGAACAACATTAAAGTTATCCGACTCCATAGATAAATTTTCAGATACTCTATTTGCCTCTGAGCAACCAGTTAGAAATAATAAACCACTTACAGCAATAATTGCCATTTTACTTAATTTTTTCATGCTTCCACCTCTTCCATTTCCACTGTATACATCCTAGAATTGCGATATTTAACACCTCTCAAACGATGCAGCTCGTTGATAGCGTCGTTTTTGTTGCTAAAAATATGCTCACTGTCTGGCATATTATCGTAGTACACGATAACTTTGTATTTCATAGCTCGATTAATCTCCTTCCGTTTTCACTGGTTCTACGAGCGTATACTGGCGTGCCGTAATAGCCGATTGTGCTAGCTGACACGCCCAATTGTTCAGCGATTTCACGCTTAGTACCCATTGCTAGCAATTCTTCACCTTTGTAGAGTGCAAACTCTTTTGCTCGCATAACTCCATCATTCCTTTCAGTAATTTTTCATCCGGCAACTGTTCCAATAGTAGTATGCGATTGAGTTTCTTACTCCCAATACCTAGCTTTGTTGCCACTGCACCTTTCTTTTGATGCGTGGTATAAAACCAGTGGCTGAAATATTCCACACGTTCTAACACTGTTGCCGGTTGTTCGTATGGTCTCGGTGCATATTTAACACCAGCCATGCGATCATTCCATCGTTTTACCATCGACTATATCCATAGCATCCTTAACACTCCTTGCCACGCCTACGAGTGCTCCTCGGTTACGCATGGCATCCATAAATTTCTGTTGGTCGTCTCTCACTCGACCTTTTTCATTTTTAACTTCAATGAAAAATATCTGTCCGTCTGGTCTAAATCCGAATAGGTCACAAAACCCTTTTGGTGCTCCAGTATCAAACCAACGCCCGTCTGCCATTCTGACCTTACCAACGTTAATTCTGAATACCATATAGCCAGCTTTGGATAATTCCACTCGAATTTGGTTTTGAATACTATGTTCAGAACTCACTAAATAGTTACCTTTCTTATTTTTAGAACAGTAACCGTCTAAAACCCAATGATATCAACGGTTTTGACTGTTTTTTTGCTAATTCGTTACCGTTACCGTTGTAAGCTCTACTTATATATACTTTATTTATTTATTTATTTATTATTTCAATATATAAATAAGGTAACAAGGTAACTAAGTAGAGAAAAACGGTATCATTAAAGGGTTTGTGAGGGTTACCGTATGTCATTTTTTACGGTAACCTAAACGGTAACGGTAACTTTTTCATAACACACCGTAGCGGTATCACGTTCTTCATCCGACCAAGAGAATGTGTAGTAATGTTTCGGAACATCAACCGAAGGGATAAAACCTTTACCCGGTTTCGAACGTTTTTTAATCCACTCGGAAGGTACTACTTTAGCCAATTGATTTTCAAACTTGCGTTTCGTCAATTTCGTAACGCCTTCTTCCTTGCACCATTCTTGATACAACCACCACAAAAACCTTGAGGGAAGGCGAGTGGATTCGAATTTATCGAACCATTCGACAACGAATGATTTTACAGTGTCGTTGCTTTCCTTGAAATCTTCCAAAGCTTCAATAGATGCTTGCGGTTCGTCAAATCGGGTGAAGGATAGTTCTAACGCTTTCTTCAAAACGTATTCAAGCACTTCCTTACGGTTGATGTAATCATCCTTGATTGCCCAGTTATCTTCCTTTGCACTGAAAGATTTTTTGAATGGGATGATCACAAAACGGCGGTATGTTCCGTTAGTTTTATTTTTGAACCGTGGTAACTCGTTCGTTGATTGAATCACTGTTTTTTTGAAGACTGTGGTATATGGCTGCTTATTCTTTTCCTCTACCAACACTGGCTCACCGGTAACGACTGAGTTAAAGTTAGAAGATTCATCTACATAAATGCCAGCTTGGACATCATCGCCGATGATAACGGTTTTCCCCTCAATCATAGACAATGAGAAACGCTCTGAGAATTGGTTGAGTTTCAGACTGGCAATGTTTTTAATTCCAACGAGATTGGTAATGAGTTGTTGTACTGTTCCCTTACCGTCGTTACCCTCACCGACAAACCAGATTGATTTGCGGTAAGAGTAGTTTCCGTTTAGGCTTGCAGAAATGACTTGCCAGATTAGTTTCACAAGGTCTTTATCACCACTCATTAAATCAAGTAACCAATCATCCACGTTCCAACCGTTGATGGTTGGTGATTCTGCAAATTGGTCATAAGATGTGGCAATTGTTGAAAAAGCTACAAATTCATGCGTGAACGGCTTTAGAATGCGTTCTTTCTTATCGTAGATGCCATTTTTCACAAGAATGAAGCGATTAGGTTCTTCAAACTCACCGACTGCAAAATTACAAGAGAAATCTTCTCGTTGGTTAACTCTGGTAGTCGATGCGAGCATGAATAGAACGTTTTTAGCTTTAGTTTCATTAAAGTTAGGCTCTAGTAGTCGAATGACACGATAAGCAAAACTAGGGTCTTTGTGGTAGTAACCTTTATCTGGGTCATAAATAGCCACACGATCATTAGGAAGGTTGATAATATAGAGAATTTCTTCCATCCCTTCCGCTACTGCTAATTCAGTCAGTCGGGTAGGTGGGTTATCTTTCTTTTCCTCCACACCATATTGATTTGGTTTCTTCCACGATGCTTTCTCTAACCATATTTCACGGTAGTTTTTGCATGCTAAACGGATTTCTCGCCAATCGTTAGGCTTTTTTAAGAACACTGGACGGTCAACAACTCTTTCCTTGTATTCTTCATTAATCTGTTGAATGTGTGGCGGTATTTTCATGTTTACTGTCTGTGTCCTTTCTAAGCATACTTGCAAACGTCCTGTCGAACTCGCTGTCTGACAGACTTTCCGGAGTGTAATGATTGGCAATTTTTGCTAATAAATATACTGCATCCACATCCACTTCACGAATTAGTAGACCACCGACGAAACTAGCTAGGGCGTTATTTCTTCCACCTTTATCACCGAGACCGAAAACGATTTGCTCGAATAATTTAGCGGTTTTGTTTGAAAACTCACCTTTCTTATAGTTTGTTGTAAAACTCAAAGGTTTGTATTCCTGCTCCGATTTCAGAATATCCACTATTTCTTTAGGAGCTTCAGCTATCGTGTCTGTGTCTTTGTTCCAAGAATATTTCCCTTTCGGGTTATTGCTTGGTGCTACTAAAATGTAATTGTTGTTGTTTGCCTTAATATCAATGCCGGGTTTTACACGAATATCTTGGCTAATATTTACGCCTTTTGGTTTTTTTAAGAAGATATGTTTCCCACCAGAAGGCGTATTAGCCGTTAATGTTTTCGGAATATACTTGGATAGCTCCCAATCTTCTAAAGACTGGTAGCCATCCTCACTTTCCGAAACATCGATATCAATGACAAAGAAGTCAGTCGTCCGCAGTGCAATATTAGCATCTGGGTGTTCGTGCCACAAACGTTTAACTTCTTCTTCACTAAATGTTTTATCCTTAAATTTAGCGACTGCACGTTTACTTGTTTTGTCTATTGGGATGACCGAAAAACCTAGTTTTTGATAATGAAGGGCGTAATCTACCATCCCTACCATAGGCTTAGAATGGTAAATCTAGATCTGACACTTCTGGTGCTTTTTCTGCTTTCGCAGAATAAGGTGGCAATTCTGTTTGTTCACGTTTTTTAACACGCAAGTTTTCGTAAACCTTGCCGTTCCATTCTGAAGTTTCGTTTTCAACCGTGACCTTCATAGATTTCCCTTTGATAAGATCTAGGAATTGTTCGATTGTTTGGATGTCGGTTTTTTCCGGAACTTTAGCAGCCTTACAATACATTTGAAGTACCCACTCTGGATATTGCAAAGTGCTTTTATTGACGTATACCTTATCGAAAATCAGATTGTTACGGAATTTTTGTTGATAATCATCACGGATTTTAAGACGAATATCCAAGAAATCAGTTCCGCTTTGTGTTGCTGATTGTTCAGCTTGTGATACATAGACTTCATAAGTTCCGTTTTCGATTGCTGCGAATTGTTCTGCTGCTTCATAATTTACTGAAAAAATTCCCATGTTTTTTTATCTCCAAATCTTTAATTCATTTTGTTTGTGCCACAGCCAGCCTGGTTGATAGCCATTGAGTAGGCGAAACACTTTAAGTTCCGCCAAGTTCTTACAACGTGTGTAATTCTTCTTGTAGGTTTTAACTTTGCGGTAAATTTCCGCTTCTTTTTTGCTAACCTCTACCATTTCACCTTGAATGGAAACAAATTCCATTCCTTGGTTAATTTCTTTCAATTCGATATCAACACTCTCTTGCTCGATATCTCTGATTTCTTTTTTCTTAACAACCACTGCTCCGCAATAAGGACAGTTCCCGTCGATTAATTGATCTCGCCAAAAGGTTGCGAAACAGTCTTCACAAGTAACAGTTGATTTCTCACTGTTATTTTTGTTAGTTTTAACACCGTCCAATGTCCACTCACGGTCATCGTTTGGTAATCCGTGGGTATTGTAATTCCCAACGTGGTCAATCAAGATAGCTCTTTTACCTTCTCTGGGATTTAACGCCCTCATAGCAAATTGTAAATACAAGGATAATGATTTAGTTGGTCGGAGCATGATACAGACATCAACGCCCGGAAGGTCAATGCCTTCGGTGAATAAGTTGACGTTTACCATAATCATTAGCTCGCCATTTCTAAAGCGTTCCATAGCTTCAGCACGCTCTTTTTTAGGTGTTTTACCCGAAACGATAGCGGCACTATAACCATGCTCGTTAAAACGTTCGGCTACTCGCTCAGCGTATTCTACATTATGAACATATACGATGGCTTGTTTACCTTCCGCTAAACGCTTGTAGTGGTCGATATAGTCACCGTATGTTGCTGCTGACGATTCGAACGCACTATCTATGGATTGATTAGTATATTCACCCGAACGAGTTTTGAGCTTATCTAAATCTAGTAGGTTGATTGAGTAGTAACTAAATTCTGAAATGTTCCCGTTGTCTTGTAGCCATTTAACTGATTTTCCTTTGACTAAATCTTCAGCTAGATCATGGAAACCAGCGCCATCTAGTCGGATAGGTGTACCAGTGAAGAATAATTGCGTTGCATCTTTGAAATAATTTAAGATGGTCTGATATTGCTTGGCTTTGATATGATGAGCTTCGTCAACTAATATCACATCGAATTTAGGAAGTTTATCTAGTTTTTTAACAAGACTTCCTACTGTTCCAATGGTGACATTGTCAAGATTGACGTCACCACGTTCAAAGGTTGCTATAACTTGCTCATTAATCTCTTTGCGATGACTAAAGAACAAGACTTTTTTGTTTTTATCCGTGGCATTTTTAGCAATATAAGCCATCACTACTGTTTTGCCACTGCGAGGGGGTGATTGAACCATGATTTTGCGATTACCTCGCTTCATAGATTCGATAATGTCAGTTATCAGTTCCTTCTGGTAATCCCGTAGCAAAAAGCTCATCTACCTTACACCCCTTTCGCTCATCGAGACGATTCTTGGCGTAAACACTCGCTGACGGTTGCAAGATAAACCCTCTTACTTCCTCACCGTCTTCGGTGGTTTTCTTGACAAGTCTAGCAACCACATCCGTCAGTCCAAGGAAGTTATTCAAGATTTTTGAGCGAATATCTGGCATGGCACGATTGTAGATAATGCCATTCTCGTCCGTCCACTGGTCAGAGGTTTCCCATGCAATAAATACAATTCGTTTGTTGAGTTGTAACAAAGCTCGTAAGCTATCAAGAATAGTGAAATCGACCCGCTGGTAATCAGCTTGCGAAGGCACACGGTTGTTATTTCCTTCACGTCCTAGGTTAGACAGGCACGCTCGGAACAACTCTGAAACGTTGTCAACAACGATAGTGTCGTATGGTTGACCGGCTCCTTTTAAAAGTTCCTTGACGATTGTTAGCCATTCATCCCAAATCTTGTGAGTGTCCACGTCTGCGATATCAATGTTCTTACAACCGCTTAACACTTTGGCTGATTTATCAATATTGATAACCAACGTTTTGCCAGGGATATGTTTGACCGCTGAAGTCTTACCAAACCCCGGATTGCCATAGATCAGATAACAAGCATCGTTATTTTTTAATTCTGTCGCTTTAGTAATTTTCATCGGATACTTAAATTTCTCCTTTCTTCAATGTGAGCACCTCGGATAGTAGCACCACTATTAAGTAGCTCTTTAATCGTTCTCTTGTCTGGTTTGTAGCTAACGATTTGATACTTCTTAGGAAGTTTATCTTCATCCACTACTACCGCCTTGGACTTGCGGAAACTGACTTTGAATAGTGTGGTGTCTAGTTTGTCGTGCTGAGTTAAACGCATAGCGTCCGAGATACTATTTTTAATTCTCTCGACTGCTTTTTCTTCGCTTGATTTCAAGGCTTGTAGTCGCTTGATTTCAGCTTTATAAGCCTCAACTCGTGCATTCTTGTTTCGGATAATCTTGATACAGTTTTCAATTTTTTCTGAGAAATCATGTTCCCAATCGATTGAATCTAAGGTGTCGAGTTTTGTTTCATCATCGACATCCATTTCATCGATTTCTAGGAAGATTCCCGTTAATTCATATAGTTTTGCCATAGTTTTAATGCCTACCCTCCCACCGCTGCACGCTTAATTATTTTTCGTTGTATTTCTTGAATCCAAGAGTAAGAGCGGTAATACCTGCTGCAATCACTACGAGTCCAAGAGTGCTAGCAATTCCTTCTTTCTCACCAGTGTTTGGAAGAGTTGTGCTGTAAGATGGTGTATTTGCCACCTCTTTTGGCTCAGAATCGAAGTTATAAGATACTGTGGTAGTTTCTACCTCTTTAGATTTCGGAGCGTCTACGGGCTTGCTAGGTACCTTTTTAGGCTCCGCTGGTTTTTCTGGTTCTACTGGAATTTCAAGCTCTGGCAAGTCCAAGATAGGTGCATCGTTTGGCACTACTCCACCATTCCATTCAGGCTTATCATATTGTGGGGCGTCAAACGGTACTGTTCCACCGTTCCATTCTGGTTTGTCTAGCACTGGTGCATCATTCGGAACAGTTCCGATTGGCTCAGTATATTCTGGTTTCACACGTTCTTCAGGAATACCGGGGATGCCACCTTGAAACTCTGGAATTTCCACCTTTGGAGCTTCACGAGGAATCTCAAATGTAGGTTCTGATTTGTTCTCACCGCTAGCGTCACCCTTCCCTCCTACGAGTTGCACATAGCTATACGAAGTAGCTCCATCTGTTTCTGCTTTCAACTCAATTTTGTTCGTTGGGTTAACTGAGTCCTTGACAGCGTTAACAAGCTTAGTCTTATAGTTGATGTAGATCATGTGATCCAAGCGATCCATCTTGATAGTAAAGCCACGATCTGACTTACTGATAGACTTAACTAAGTCCATAGCTGAGCCTTTGTCAATCCAAGGATCTACACTTCCAATGTTCTTAATTTCAAAGTAGTTATCAACCAACTTTTGATTTTCTGACATTTCATCAATGATAGTCACATAGTTAAGTACCTTCTTTGCATAGTTAACACGAGCTGTCCAATTAATCACAGTAGGATCTTCTTTGTCTTGGAATCCCCATTTTGCAATTAACTCGTCCTTTCCAATAACTTGCTCTGAGCCTACATTGACTGTTACTACAGTACCGTTAAAGTTGACATTTACTGGCTTGCCAGATACAACTTTATCTGTCCAACTTGCATCTAGTTTCAAGTTCATGATCTTATTCAAAGGGTGTGATTTGAAATAGTCGTTAAATACAGTGGTTACTTTGTTAGTTGTGGCGTCTGCTGTAGCTTTACCAACTACTGCTTTTTCATGGTTATGTACATCAAACTCGTAAGAGGTTTGGAATTTTACTTCTTCGGGCAAGTCAAAAGTAACCTTATCCCCCTCATTAACCGGCACATCGTCCGGGATTTTAATGTCTTTATACTCAACTTCGAATGGTGAGTATTTACCATTGCCGTTAGGGAAGGTAACCTCAACGTTTGGGTTTTCGACATTGATAGTAGTGTCTGTTTTAGTCACTGTGGTAGGTGCTGCTGGGTTTTCAGCTACTGGTTGAGATTCTACCGGTGCTGGTGCCAAAAATTTTGGTGTTTCTGCCACTGTTTCAGACGGTGCCACTGTTACGTTACCAGCATTGTCAGCGGTGTAGACGTTAGCAACCGCTGGTGTTTCCACTGGTGCCGTTGTTTCGTCTGCTGACACTGTGCCAGCTCCAACCAATAGAGCTGTAGCTAGTGCCAATGTGCCACAAAGTCCATAGGCTTTGCTCTTAGTGAAAGATGGTTTTGCAATTGTTTGTGAAGTCATGGTATAATCTCCTTATAGATGTTTTTTTTCTTGCACAGGCCCTTACCTGTGCTTTTTTTAGTGCTTCAATCCGCACCCATAGCCCACCGTTTCATGTTTTTTTCAATGTTTTTTAGAAAGGTATGTGTGGGTAAAAGTTTATATTTTTTGGGGAAAGGTATAAGTTACACTCCACGGTGAGCCGTGGCTACGGATTGAAGATTAAATTAGTTGTATTTTTGCTTGAGTCGTTCTTGTTTTTCCTCTGGAGTTTCAACCCATTCAAAGAACGGTTCTTGCTGTTTGGTTTTCTTTTTACCGAACAAGAATTTCAATAGATGTTTCAAATCAATGTTTCTCCTAATCCGTGCGTTTTGTTATAACGGTCTCGACTAGGCTCCGATGCGTTTTTCTCAAAAGTCCATGCTGGAGTTTTTACTGTTTCTGCTTGCTCTTTTACAAAGAGCCATTTAAGTAGTTTTTTCATTTTTTGTTTTCCTTTCTATTCCCCTAACCGCACTAGAGAACTAGTGAGGTTTTTTAATTCATATATAATTTAAGGAGACTTATGAATATCAAATCGTTGTTGCTTACTTAGTTGGTATCGTTCAGTTTCCTCACTAGCTCACTGCTACGGCTAGGGGTGTTAATGTTACTTAAATCTATTTCTGGTTTTCCATTCTATGAAGGACTTAAACCCTTCATAGTTGATAAAAACCAGTTTATGTGTTGGGTTGAATACGTAGTCCCGAAAATCTTTGTTGTCCCTCATTTCTCTAATGAGGTTTTTTGCCATTGACTTCCCTAGACCTTCCCACCGCTGCATGAGGTGGTCGTAGTCTCCCCATTCAGCCGTTTCATTGATACCGACTGGTTTGTAGGTGATTTCCATTGGTTGTCCTTTCTGATCTAAACTGTTAAGCGTTCTTGGTTAAGAAATTTGTTAATGAAATACTGTTGACCCTTGCCAGTAACCTTAGTTGTCGTGTTGGTAGTTGTATGTCCGTCAGCGTGATTAATATTTGTCTTCTTCAACTCAAACAGCTTTAAATCCATGCTCTTTTGCGTTGGTTGATTCCAAGAATCCCCACGGCGACTAATTAGATAGCCGTTAGAGCGTAGCCACTGAAAGAGCTTGTTTTGACCAATATCAATCCCATTCTGTTTCAGGATTTTAGCCAGCTCACCGATTAGACAAGATGACTTGCTAGCACTGACAGCGTCAGCAAACAGCACTTTAGGACGGTCAGCTTCGATTTGTGCTTCTAGCTTATGGACTTTCTTATCAGCCATGAGCAACGCTCTAGCCATGATTTTTTCTGGGCTGTTGAAATCCTTCTCAACTTGGATGAAGTAAGTTCGGACTTCCTTGCCTTTGTCTGTCCGCTGAATCATTGCGATTTCTTTCGCCATGTCCAACTTAATGATGTGATCTTGACTTGGTCGCCCTCCGGTACTTTTGCTCAAAAATGAGCTAAAGTCTTCACCCTCTGTAAAACCATATTCGGTCATACGTGGGAACCAATCTTTATAAGCTGTTTTAACGCCTAGTGCTTTATGTAACTGTCTACCAGAAACAACCGGCTCATGATTTTCGTTTAATGTTACGTTGATTAATTCGTTCATTGTTTGTTCCTTTCTAAATTAGCTTTGTCAGCTAATGCTTTTTCTTTTAAAACATTAAGACCGAATGGATCTTCTTTGATTTCCAAGCAGGTTTTTTCAATCTGTTCAGCTTGGTTGATAAGTATTTCACGGTCTTTGTTTCTTGCCTTGAGTTCTGCGTCGATAGACTCAAGGCTTTTTGCGATGCGTTCTAATATTTCGTTCATGTGTTATCCTTTCTAATTTTGATATAATTGGCTTATCTTTGATGAAAGGAGAGACAAGCCATGATTGAAAATTTTGATGATTTCTTAGAAGCTAAGTATCCAGAAATTCGAAGCGGTATCAACGAATCTGTTAGCGAAGCTTTGAAATCACTTGTTGACAAAGGTATTGAGTTTGATAGTGAAGTTGTTGCTATTTCAAGTGCTATCGCATTCAATACAACTTGCGAGATTCTAAAGGCTTATGATTCATATGTGCAAGAGCACAAGAATCAATAGTATTCATTACAATCTCTAAAGCTTTATTAGCGTTTACCACTTTTGGTAGGCGCTTTTTTTGTCCAATATACGGATATCGTTTTGGTTTCATTTTTGCTCCTTCCTAATCTATACGAATTTTCGTATATTTAGGTTAAAAAAATTTAGGCTTCGACACGTTCGCTGAATAGGTATTCTAATTCGTATTCTGGGAAAAACGCCTTTTTGATAGCTACTGTTTCACCAAAACTAAAATCTGTAACACCGTTGATTTTGTTACGAACCGTGCGGTAATCAACACCGAGCAAGTCTGCAATGTCTACTAATGTAATGTCTTTGCTCTTACGAATTTCTTCAATGTTTTTCATTTGTTTCCTCCTTCCTTAAGCTTGATTTAAGTATATACTAATTTTCGTACACTGTCAACACAAAAGTACGATTTTTTTTACTTTTTTTATTTACCTATACGATTTTTTGTGTTAATATATAGGTAGAAATAAAAATGAGGGTTATAGAAAATGCAGGCTGAAGAAAGAATTAAAGAGCTTATTATAGCTAAATATGGGAATGTTAGAGCTTTTGCGACAGAAAGTGGCATCTCTTACACTACTGTTCGCTCTATTTTGGAACGTGGGATCATGAACGCAAAAGCTGAGAATGTTTTCAAGATATGTCATTTATTGGGGATATCACCGGATACTGTCGCAGATTGGGGGATTTCCAACGAACAACAACCCAGCTCCCACGACATCGACGAAATCATAGCTAATGCCATGATGTTCGACGGCAAACCGCTGACTGAGGATGACAAGCGGGCTATCCGTGGCATTATTGCTGGTTATATGAGTAGTAAGGAAAAGTGAGGTGCTATGACTGAAAACGAATTGCTTGAGCAGTTCAACGTCTCTATCTGTGAGTTTAGCTCTAGTCAATGGTCCAGAAATGGCTTTCTCGACCCGATAAATAGGGTTGTTTACATCAACGGGGATTTAGACCCCGAAACTCGTTTAAAGGTCATTCTGCACGAATTAGGCCACCTAGAGCATAACTCTAAAGACTATGAGCGTTTGCGTGAAAAATACGAAGCTCAAGCAAATAGAAATATGATCCACGAGCTACTAGTTGATTATTTAAAATCTACTGATATCTACGATTTTAACTGGGTTCGCTTCGCTGCACAGTATGATATTTCAACGACTTGGGGCGAAGCGATGATACAAGATGAATTTAGGAAAATTCAGCAAACTGTTATTTAAAAAAAGGAGCAAATGAAAATGAAAATGGATGATGTTAGAAATGTACCTACTTACTTGAAATTCGAAACAACTTTTGGCTGTACTTTTGGTGGGCTTATTTTAGGTTTTATCTTTCCTCCTTTTTGGTTATTAATGTTTGTGGGTATTGCTTTATTGTTCGCACGACTTTTTTGGGAGATAAAACACCCTATGACTAAAGAGCAAAAAGAACAATCAAAAATAGAACAAGCAAAAGCGAAAGAGGAATTTCGACAAGCGAAAGAGGAATTTCGACAAGCGAAAGAGGAGTTGGGAGATAGCTTACGACAAGCAAGAGCTGTAAAATGCCCTCATTGCAAAAGTACGGACGTTGAATTTATGGTACAGCAAAGAAAAAGTTTCTCAATTGGTAAAGCCGCTGCTGGAACTATTATGACTGGCGGTATTGGTGCTCTAGCTGGTTTTGCTGGCAAAAAGGGGAAAAAAGAGTGGCACTGCAAGAACTGTGGTGCAGTCTTTGTCACTAAAAAATAAAACAAAAAAGCCCTACACTCACCGTCGCCAAACTTAGAGTGTAGAGCAAGCATCACAGAAACAAAAACTCAGGTAAAAACAATGAGTCTTTTTTCTGTACCCATTTTACCAAAAATAAGGAGATGTGACAATGTGGGTAGAACAATTACCGAATGGAAAATATAAATATTTCGAAAGATACAAAGACACTTACACCGAGAAATGGAAACGGGTATCTGTAACGCTTAATAGTGGCTCAAACCGAGCAAAGAAAGAGGCTCAACGCTTATTGGATGATAAGATAGCCCAGAAAATAGAATCATCAAGCACTACTAACGTATCATTCCATAGTGCTTTCAATGAGTGGTGGGAGTTCCACCAAAAGCAGATTAAGTTAAGCTCAATCAAGAGCCTCGCAGCATCCGTTAAGCGAATATCTGACACTATTGAACAAGGAACTATCCTATCAAACATCAATGTCCGACTTATCCAATCATTGCTAGACACTGAAGACTGGACAGATTCACAGAAATATCGTGCTAAGACCGTACTAAATACATTCTTCGATTATGCTATGGATCAACAACTTATAACTGATAACCCCTCGAGGAAGGCACGACTTCCAAAGAAAAAGAATAAACTTGAAAAACAGCAAGCTGCCAAGAACAAATACTTAGAACCAGACGAATACAGTCGATTATTGAAAGAACTCTATCGGAAAGATATAACACTGAGATATGCTCTAGCGTGCGAGTTTATGCTCTTGAATGGTTGCCGTATTGGTGAGCTGGCTGGGCTGACTGTTTCAGATTACCACAAAGAGACACGTTCTTTGGATATACACACCTCTTTCAACAGATATATTCCAGAAAACGAAGGGACGAAAACAGTCGCTAGTTACCGAACCACCTACCTCACTAATCGAGAAATGGAAATCATTGACCAAATACTAGAGTTGAGAGAGTTAAGCGGATCAACCAATCCAGATTGGTATCATAGCGATAAGATTTTCACGACTAACACTGGCAAACCTATCCACAGCACTATTTTAAGCGCATCGCTCCAACGTGCTAATGCCAGGCTGGAAACACCTATCGACAAGCATCTATCCCCTCACATTTTCAGACACACCACAATAAGCATACTAGCTGAAAACAATGTGCCACTCAAAACCATCATGGATAGGGTTGGTCATGCTGATTCGGAAGTGACTACCAGCATCTATACCCATGTCACAAGAAATATGAAAGACCAGGCGGTCAATATTTTGGATAATATCGTTACGAATAATCTTGCCCCTTCCTTGCCCCTTGGGTAGAAAAAAAGAACCCTAGGTTTAACCTAGAGTCCTTAGAAACGTTGTTAAATCAACGTTTTATTTTTTCAAGTTGTAGAATGATTTCAAACCACGGTATTCTGCAACTTCACCAAGTTGGTCTTCGATACGAAGCAATTGGTTGTATTTAGCGATACGGTCAGTACGTGACAATGAACCTGTCTTGATTTGACCAGCGTTAGTTGCAACTGCGATATCAGCGATTGTTGAATCTTCAGTTTCACCTGAACGGTGTGATACTACTGCTGTGTATCCAGCTTCTTTCGCCATTTCGATAGCGTCGAAAGTTTCAGTCAAAGTACCGATTTGGTTAACTTTGATAAGGATTGAGTTAGCAGCGTGTTCTGCAATACCTTTTTCAAGGTAAGCTGTGTTAGTTACGAAGAAGTCGTCACCAACCAATTGAACTTTACCACCAAGACGTTCAGTAA
>ERZ773031.118-NODE-118-length-44038-cov-4.695041_pt1 | contig 44038 bp, 35 predicted proteins | sample MGYA00511666_ERZ773031 | MGnify/ENA primary metagenome ERZ773031 (study PRJEB29015, sample SAMEA2738135) | human oral metagenome | biome: human oral; feature: human-associated habitat; material: saliva | place: China | collected 2250 ...
ATTGCCTGTTGCTGCAATGCAGGCGTAGCGGATTATGTAAAGTTACAAAGACAGACAAGATACCGATAAGAAAATAAAAGATGTTAGGAAACAATACCACAGTAATAAGAACTATGCATATTGTGGTTAATGAGTTATTTGGTTTTAATTCTGCAATATTTTACTTTAGGTGTTATTATAGTATCTCGGAAACCAATATGTTGTTCACCAATGTGTTATATAAAAGTAGCGTTCGTAACGCTATATCTTTTTTCCAAATAGCCCTATCAGCCTTTCTGTTGAGCCATTATTAGAATAGAAAAAGTTTGTATTTGAAAGACGAAAAAATCTAGAATTCCTATTTATCTATAGGAATTCTAGACGGCGAATGCACTGTTTTTAAAAGTGTTTTTTGCTTATAGAGTAACCTTATTCGTTATATTCTTTCCCCTTCGACCGTATGATAGCCCACATACCCAGTGCTATGAGCGGCACACTAAGTATTTGTCCCATATCAATAGGTAAGCTCGATTCGAATGAAACCTGTACTTCTTTTGTAAATTCAATGAGGAAACGGAAAGTGAATATAAGCGTAAGGCAAAGCCCAAAGTAAAGACCAGTACCAGCCTTTTTAGGATATTTCCTGTAAATGAGAAATATAATCCAGAAGAAAACAAAGTAAGCAATTGCCTCATAGAGTTGTCCGGGGTGTCGCGGATAGGTATCAACATCGTAAAAAATAAACGCCCAAGGCACATCGGTAACTCTACCTATAATCTCCGAATTCATAAGATTTCCTAAACGAATGAATACCGATGTAATGGTAGAACAGATACCCATAAAGTCGAGAACTAACCATGGGTTCAGCTTAGTGCGTTTTATGTAGAGATAAAGCGCTATAAGCAGTCCTACAACTCCACCGTGCGATGCCAATCCTTGATAACCAACAAACTTCCACCCACCGCCAGCAAGAAACTTAATAGGTAGGAATATTTCAACAAAATGCTGCCAAGAGTCGAAAAATTCTTTTGGTTCGTAAAAGAAACAATGTCCTAAGCGTGCTCCTATAAATGCACCAAGAAAAACATACATAAACATTGGTTCGAACTTCTCGTTAGCTATTTTGTGTTGTTTAAAAAGCCATCGCATAAGCAAATAGGCTATAGCAAACCCTACCAGCCAACACATTCCATACCAACGTATGCCTGCTGAGCCAATGCGCACAAGGTATTCGTTGGGTTGCCAGGCTATATAAAGCAAGTTATTCAGCATACTTTATTCCTCCATAAACTATACATTGAAACGGAAGTGCATAATGTCTCCGTCTTGCACTATATACTCTTTACCTTCTACGCCGAGTTTTCCTGCTTCTCTAACAGCGGCTTCTGAACCATATTTCAGATAGTCGTCGTACTTAATGACCTCTGCTCTGATGAATCCCTTTTCGAAGTCAGTGTGTATAACTCCAGCACATTGTGGAGCCTTCCAACCTTTATGGAATGTCCATGCCTTTACCTCCATTTCTCCAGCAGTAATGAATGTTTGAAGATTTAAGAGATGATAAGCCTTCTTTATCAGTCGGTTTACGCCACTTTGTTCTAACCCAAGTTCGTCGAGAAAGAGTTTCTTGTCTTCGTAACTATCCAACGATGCAATGTCTTCTTCGGTCTTTGCAGCAATAATCATAGCTTCGGCACCCTCTTCAGCAGCAATCTTCTCAACCTGCTTGCTATATTCGTTACCCTCTTTCGCACTGTTTTCATCTACGTTGCAAACGTAAAGAACGGGCTTTGTGGTAAGAAGAAAAAGGTCGTGAGCCGCCAGTTGTTCTTCTTTAGTTTCGAATTGCACACTGCGCGCGTTCTTTCCTTGCTCTAAAACAGTTTTGTAAGCTTCGAGAACAGCAACCATAGTCTTCGCATCTTTGTTGCCTGCTGCAGCCACTTTTTGCTGTTTAGCAAGCTGCGATTCTATAGTTTCAAGGTCTTTTAGCTGGAGTTCGGTATCTATAATTTCCTTGTCTTCAATCGGATTAACTGCTGCCCCACCTTCACGAACTATATTATCGTCTTCAAAACAACGAATTACATGAATGATAGCATCGCATTCGCGAATATTACCAAGAAACTTATTACCCAATCCTTCGCCTTTGCTGGCTCCCTTAACAAGACCAGCAATGTCTACTATTTCGCAAGTTGCAGGTACAATTCTCCCCGGGTGAACAATCTCAGCGAGTTTGTTCAAACGCTCGTCAGGAACAGTAATAACACCCAAGTTGGGTTCTATTGTACAAAACGGAAAATTGGCTGCCTGAGCTTTGGCACTGCTCAAACAATTGAAAAGTGTAGATTTGCCAACGTTAGGCAAACCTACTATACCACATTTTAATGCCATATTCTAAATAACATTTATATTCTTTTAGTGCAAAAATACGGCTTTATTCTGATACTAAAAGCTTTGAAAAGCACTATTTTATATTCTTATTGTAAATTGCAAAGCTATTTTGCACTGCTTTATATAGCTATTATTATTCGAATGCCTCTGCTTCTGCTTTAGCAATAATGTTTTCTTTCTCATCTGCCACCATACCAGAAAAGCAATCTTCTCTTTCTATGTTGGTAAATGTATTAGATTCATCATCTGCGTCATCTTTCAGAGGCAAAACAGATACATTATCTTCTGTTGTTTCAATAACACTAAGGTCTTCTGGTTGTTCTAAAGCTATACGCTTTTGTTTAGCTTTGAATATTTTATCAGTGAACTTTGTGTTCTTTCGAATGTATTGAAGTGTAACTTTAGCCGCTTCTTGCTGACTTTCTTTCTTGGAGTAACCGCTTCCTTCGCCACAAGCAATACCTTCCAATACTACCTGGAATGAAAAAGTGGGACTGCCTTCCTTGTCTTTACCAAACGAAAGAGGTTTAAACTCAAGGCAAATTTTGTGTTTCTGTGTCCATTCTATGAGTTTCGACTTAAAGTTTACCTCCTTATATGCCACCTTATCAATGTTTATAAGTTCGCCTAATATTTGTTTCTTCATAAACTTCATACAGGCTGTGTATCCATGGTCGAGATATAATGCACCCACTAAAGCCTCGAATGCATTGCCACCAAGGTAACTATTGTGCGACTGAGAATGTCCACTCGACAAAATTAAACGCGTTATTCCTAAATCGTTAGCCAACTTATTTAGTGTTTCGCGCTGTACTATTTTCGAACGAGTATTAGTGAGAAAACCTTCTCGTTTACCAGGAAAGTGTTCGTAAACAATGTCTCCTACAATAGCATCGAGAATTGCATCTCCCAAAAACTCTAAACGTTCGTTGTTAACGGGTTTGCCTTTGTCGTTCCTTCGTGCCACACTTTTGTGTAAAAGGGCTGTTTTGTAAAAGGAAAGATTATGCGGAAGCACACCTATTATATTATATAATGACAAATAAAGCTCCTTTTCCTTGCGGAAAGGGAGCTTTATTCTATCAATAATTTTATTCAGCATATTTCTTGAATATTACGCAAGCATTGTGACCGCCAAAGCCAAATGTATTGCTAAGTGCTGCACGCACTTCGCGTTTTTCTGCTTTATTAAACGTAAAATTCAGGTTGTAATCAATTTCTTCGTCCTTATCCTCTTCATTATGATTAATTGTTGGGGGAACAATATCGTTCTGAATTGAAAGTACACAAGCCATTGCCTCAACAGCTCCAGCTGCTCCTAGCAAGTGTCCAGTCATACTTTTAGTAGACGAAATATTGAGTTTGTAGGCTGCATCGCCGAATAATTGCGTAATAGCCTTTATTTCTGAAACATCGCCAACGGGGGTTGATGTGCCATGAACATTTATATAGTCTATGTCTTCAGGCTTTAATCCTGCATCGTTGAGGGCTGCTTGCATTACTAAATTTGCTCCCAAACCATCTGGGTGAGATGCTGTGATGTGATATGCATCGGCAGATTCGCCTTCACCAACTAGTTCTGCATATATCTTAGCACCGCGAGCTTTTGCGTGTTCTAGTTCTTCGAGAATTAAGCAACCTGCTCCTTCGCCCATAACGAAGCCATCGCGACTTGCAGAAAATGGACGAGATGCGTGTTCTGGGTCGTCGTTACGAGTAGAGAGAGCGTGCATTGCATTGAAACCGCCTACTCCTGATTCGGTAATAGCTGCTTCTGCTCCACCGCTAACAATCATATCGGCTTTACCCAAACGTATTAAATTGAATGCTTGACTGATTGCATTGGTAGACGATGCACAAGCTGATGTGGTTGTAAAGTTTGGTCCATGGAAGCCGAAACGTATGCTAATGTGTCCAGAAGCAATGTCGGCAATCATTTTAGGAATGAAGAATGGATTGAATTTTGGACCTGCTTCTTTATGCAAAGCATAATAACTAATTTCTTCTTCAAAAGTCTTTATACCGCCAATACCTACTCCGTAGACTACACCGATGCGATTCTTGTTTACTTTGTCCAAATCGATGCCACAATCTTCTACACCTTGAATGGCACTAATGAGTGCTAATTGTGTATAACGGTCGAGCTTACGTGCTTCTTTACGGTCGATATAATCGTTTATATTTAGCCCTTTTACTTCGCAAGCGAATTTTGTTTTAAAATTAGTTGTATCGAAATAAGTAATAGGAGCTGCGCCACTCTTACCTTCGAGCATTGCTTTCCAAGTTTCTTCAGGGTTGTTTCCCAATGGAGTAACTGCACCAAGTCCTGTTACTACTACTCTTTTTAATTCCATTAATTTATTAGTTTAAATTCTGTCATCGTGATAGTACGAGACGCATAAGGCTCTCTTTTCAGATATAAAATTAAGGAGTTAAGCAATTAGTTCTACATACATTTAGAAACATAAGTAAAACGATTGGCTTAACTCCTTAATTCTTATTCTTGTCTTAGACTCTGAATGAACGAACCCTAAGTAAGAAATAAGTGAATGTAAAGATAAAAATTAGCTGGAAGCCGAAGCTCCCAACCTTAATTTATGTATCTTCTTACTTTGCGTTCTCTTGGATATAAGCAATGGCATCGCCTACAGTAACAATCTTTTCTGCCTTATCGTCTGGAATTGAAATACCAAATTCTTTCTCAAACTCCATAATAAGTTCTACTGTATCCAAAGAATCAGCACCAAGATCGTTTGTAAAACTTGCTTCTGGCTTTACTTCTGCTTCGTCAACACCGAGCTTATCCACGATAATTGCTTTTACCTTTGATTCAATTTCTGACATAATTGTTAAGTTTTAAAATTATTATTATTAACTTTCTAAATTATAAAATTCGGCTGCAAAGGAAAGATAAATTTTCGATACACGCAAATTTTTTATTCAAAAATGCATACTACTTTGCACAGAACATATATAATTGTGCAATAAAAATGATACTTTTTGCTATTATATTGCGCTAAATCAAGACATTATGCTGTATGATTAGAACCTTACTTCTACTATTTTCTAATTCAGCCAATGCATTATTTTTAAAGTCTTAGTTGCTAAATGAAATTAATTTAATGTCTTTTGTGTTGGAATTAGCATTATAGATTTTTGGTAATGGTTTTGCCGAAATAGATAAATGAGAGCATATAGTTGTTGTTTTTTATGATGCCTAATTCGTAACTGATAGATATCTGAGACAAACACGACAGATATCTGAGACGAACGTGACAGATATCTAAAACAAGAGCAACTAAATTCTGACGATTTTTTATAGATATCTGAGCTATCTATCCGAATGGTGAATGCCTATGAACACTGCTTATAGTTTTCCTAACTTTTCTCAGCCACGCCTTTCGTAGATGGCTAAATACTCTTATGAAACTATCTTGTTTCTATTATTCGTGTTGTGTTTAAGCATTTTAAATCTCTACATTCTGTATGCATTGTATGCGTTATTAAATACTTTCGCTTACGGTTTAACAGGCACTTTAATCCATTAATTAAACCTATATTTTGTTTCAATAACGGCAATACCGGTAAAATGCCGTGTTTTTATTTTGTGTATGTGATTTATTTGAACTATATTTGCAGAAAAATTAAAAGAACAAAAAATATGTCATTCACAGACCATTGTAATGAGATTTTTAATCAGGCAATCCGCGATTACCATATCACGGATAATGTAGACACACCTATAAATAATCCATACGAGAGAGATTCAATTGAGAATAGATTGTATTTGAAGTGCTGGATTGATACGGTGCAGTGGCATTTTGAGGATCTTATCCGCGATCCGCACATCGCTCCAGAAGATGGAATGAGTTTAAAGCGTCGTATAGACCGTTCTAATCAGGACAGGACAGATTTAGTAGAGCAAATTGATTCGTACTTTCGACAGCTCTATTCTGACGTGAAAATACAAGAAGGTGCAACTATCAATACCGAAAGTCCAGCTTGGGCAGTAGACCGCTTGTCTATATTGGCACTGAAAATATATCACATGCGCGAACAAGCAGAGCGCACAGATGCTTCGGAAGAACATATAAAGAGATGTAAGAATAAGCTAAACGTGTTACTCGAGCAGCAAGTTGATCTGGGAACGGCTATCGACCAGTTACTCGATGACATTCAAGCAGGGCGTAAATTTATGAAAGTTTATCGCCAAATGAAGATGTATAACGACCCTGCAACCAATCCTGTACTCTACAAAAAGTAAGATGTGAAGACTGACCACATTATTATAATGCGCTTCTCTGCAATGGGCGATGTAGCTATGACTGTACCTGTGGTCTATTCGCTTGCAAAGCAATATCCTGAGTTGCGCATTAGTGTTCTCTCCCGTCCGTTTGCCAAAGCTTTTTTCACAGGGTTGTCAAAGAATGTAGATTTTATTGCAGCCGACTTAAAAAGCGAATATAAGGGTATTAAAGGACTAAACCAACTATACGGTAGGCTGAAGGCAAAACAGCCTACAGCCATTGCCGATTTTCACGATGTGTTGCGTACAAAATACATAAGAACACGCTTTTTGTTGTCTGGATACAAAGTGGCACACATTAACAAGCATAAGAGTGGTAAGCGTAAACTATGCCGAAAAACACATAAAGTAATGGAACAACAGCCCACATCGTTCCATAACTATGCCGAAGTATTAAGTAAATTGGGCTATCCTATAAATATTTCTTTTACCTCATTGTTTGCAAATGGTGGCAACCAGCTGTCGCAACTCCCTAATATAATAGGTGAAAAACCTGATGGTGAGCGCTGGATAGGTATAGCCCCGTTTGCTGCCCACGGTGGAAAGATGTATCCAAAAGATAAAATGGAAGAGGTTGTGAATACTCTTTCTGCCAATTATACAAGTCTGCGCATATTCTTTTTTGGTGGCGGAAAAGAAGAAAAACAAGTACTAAATATGTGGGCAACAAAATATAAGCATTGCATTTGTGCGTCTGAAGTGCTACACGGACTACACGACGAACTTGTATTAATGAGTCATTTAGATGTTATGATATCGATGGATAGTGCCAATATGCACCTTGCATCGCTCGTAGGAACACGTGTTGTAAGCATTTGGGGGGCTACACATCCTTACTGTGGGTTCCTTGGTTGGAATCAGAAAACAGAAGATGCCGTGCAAAACACTAAATTAGAATGTCGTCCTTGTTCTGTATTTGGTAACAAACCGTGCTATCGTGCCGACTTCGAATGTATGCAAAGCATCGCACCAAATACCATTATCGAAAGAATTAACTTATAATTTAGTTTATTTTATACTATAATTAAAACTAAATAGCGATACAGTATTGTAGTTCTGAAAACTATAGATACTGAGCGTTCTATTAGTTTTTACTGTTTGGAAGCACTATTCGTTTAATCTCATTAAGTTTGTTTAGAGCCTCAACAGGAGTAAGGTTGTTAATATCTAATCCTATAATCTCGTCGCGTATCTGTGTTAGTACAGGGTCGTCGAGCTGGAAGAACGAAAGCTGAACCCCTTCCCTACTCTTCTCAAGCTTCTCTGCTGATGGTTTTCCAACACTTCCCACTTGTGCGTTGTCGGCTTCTAACTCTTTTAGAACAATGTTTGCACGTTTCACAATCGACTTTGGCATACCTGCAATATCAGCCACATGTATACCGAAAGAATGCTCACTGCCACCTCGCTCTAACTTTCTTAGGAAGATAATCTTACCATTTACTTCTTTCACCGACACATTAAAGTTCTTTATTCTGTGGAAGTTTTTCGCCATTTCGTTTAGTTCATGGTAGTGCGTAGCGAAGAGAGTGCGTGCCGTTGCGCGTGGTTGTTCGTGCAAATATTCTACTATAGCCCACGCTATACTTATTCCATCGTAGGTGCTTGTACCGCGCCCTAATTCGTCGAAGAGTACTAAAGAACGTGGCGTTACACTATTTAGAATATTTGCAGCTTCGGTCATTTCAACCATAAATGTAGACTCTCCAAGCGAAATATTATCAGAAGCGCCAACTCTTGTAAATACTTTGTCTACTAAACCAATACGTGCACTCTCTGCAGGAACAAAGCAACCCACCTGCGCTAAGAGTACTATGAGTGCCGTTTGACGCAACAATGCCGATTTACCAGCCATATTTGGACCAGTTATCATCATAATTTGCTGTTGTTCGTTGTCAAGATATACATCGTTCGGAATGTATTGTTCACCAAGTGGGAGTTGAGTTTCTATAACGGGGTGGCGACCTTTCTTTATATCAATCACCATACTATCGTCAACCATAGGGCGCACATACTTGTTCTCTTCGGCAATGTTTGCAAACGACAACAGGCAATCGAGCCGTGCCAAAAGATTGGCATTTATTTGTATTTGTGGGATAAACTCCTGCATATCCTGCACCAATTCGTTGAAAAGACGTGCTTCGAGAGCGAGTATTTTCTCATCGGCACCAAGTATTTTGGCTTCGTATTCCTTCAGTTCGGGGGTGATGTAGCGTTCTGCCTGCGCAAGGGTCTGCTTGCGAATCCAGTCGGCAGGCACCTTGTCTTTAAATGTATTGCGCACTTCAAGATAGTATCCAAAGATGTTGTTGAAGCCTATTTTCAACGAATTAATACCTGTTTTAGCAGCTTCTTTCTCTTGAATGTCTAACAAAACTTGCTTTCCATTCTCTCGGATAGAACGCAATTCGTCTAATTCGGCATTGAAACCATGTGCAATAACTCCTCCTTTTGCAACCAACTGTGGTGGATCGGGCATTATTTCTTGTTCTATTCGGTCGCGAATAGACTCGCAAAGGTTCAGCTGTTCCCCCACTCTTTTCAACGCTTCGTTACTAGAATATAAGCAAGCAGACTTTATTGGCTGTATGGCAGATAGGGCATTCTTTAGTTGAACAACTTCTCTGGGCGATACTCTGCCTGCTGCTACTCTAGAAATAATACGTTCCAAGTCGCCCATACGGTGTAGTTGGTCGTCTAAACAATGGCGGAAATCAGGTTCTCGGAAGTAGTATTCCACAATGTCTAAACGTTCGTTAATGGGCTTTACGTCCTTTAATGGAAACACAAGCCAACGGTGTAACATTCTACCACCCATAGGAGTTATGGTTCTATCTACCACTCCAAGCAGCGATAAACCATCTTCTTGCATAGGTGCAACAAGCTCTAAAGAGCGAATAGTGAAACGGTCGAGTCGCACATACTTCTCTTCTTCTATGCGAGCGAGCGACGTTATATGGCTAATATGCGTATGTTGCGTTTGTTCTAAGTATTGCATAATAGCTCCAGCAGCTATTACTCCGTTATTCAGATGGTCTACACCGAAACCTTTTAAGTTCTTTGTTCCAAAATGTTTCAGCAGCTTTTGTCGTGCTGAAAGGTCGGTAAACACCCAGTCTTCCATTTCGTACACACACATTCGTGTACCAAAATAGCGGTCAAAGTCGGCTTTTCGTGAACGTTCGTATAATACTTCTTTCGGCGAGAAGTTGCCAATAAGCTTTTCAACATAGTCGAAAGTACCCTCACCAACAAGAAATTCGCCTGTAGAAATATCGAGAAAGCTTACGCCACACGCTCCTTTTCCAAAATGAACAGCTGCTAAAAAGTTGTTTTCTTTATAGTTTAGCACGTTGTCGCCCATAGCAATACCAGGTGTAACTAATTCTGTTATACCCCGTTTCACCATCTTGTCTTCGGCAGACAAGCCTCGTTGTCCCTTTAAAGCCTCTCGTTTCTTCTTCGGGTCTTCAAGTTGGTCGCATATTGCTACGCGTTTTCCGGCACGAATGAGCTTTGGCAAGAAGGTATCAAGTGCATGATGAGGGAACCCAGCCATCTCATCGCCAGCTGCAGCACCATTATTTCGTCGTGTCAGCGTTATGCCGAGTATCTTAGAGGCTTCTATGGCATCGTCGCAATACGTTTCGTAGAAGTCGCCACACCTAAAGAGCATTAACGCATCGGGGTGCTTTTCTTTCATCGAAAAGAATTGTCGCATCATCGGAGTAAGTCCTTTGTTGTCTTTTGCCATATTGCTTTTACCTTTCTTACCTTTGGTTATCGTAATTTGCGGAATGCAAAAATACGAATTTTCGTTTTACTTTCCAAACGATAACTTATTTATTTAGATATGCCCAAACTACCTGTTTTATTCCTTTTACATTCTGTAACCATATAGCGGTAATTACTATACTGCATCTTAAAAGTGTGGTTTTTGCAGCATAAAAACCATACTTTTACATTGCAAAAGCCATACTTTTAGACGATGAAAATATGGCTTTTGTAAGTCTCAAACACAGAGATAGTTATGCTGTAGCTATTTTTCTGAATGCTAATAACATTTTTATAGTCAAATGGTACTGCTTTTTTTAACGATTAGACGATTAGTTACAATTTTTCTAGAGATATGCCGTTAAGAGAGTAAGGCGGTTATAAAGACTGCCAGTTTTAGTAAAAAAATATACGATTATGATTATTACAACAACACCAAACATTGAAGGTTACAAGATTTTAGAGTACAAAGGACTTGTAACGGGCGAGGCTATTATTGGTGCAAACATAGTGAAAGACTTCTTTGCAGGTATTAGAGACATTGTAGGCGGACGTAGCAAGTCGTACGAAAGTGTATTGCTGGAAGGTAAAAATACGTGTATTAAGGAGATGATGGAACGTGCACAAGAATTGGGTGCGAACGCTATTGTAGGCATAGATATTGATTATGAAACAGTGGGGCAGGGTGGTTCTATGCTTATGGTGGCTTGTTCGGGCACCGCAGTGCGCATATAATAGTTCTACGAAACACATATAATAAAAAGTATAAAAGCGTAAAGCGGAGTTAAGAGGGCGAAAGAATCCCTAATAAACTCCGCTTTACGCTTTTATGTTCCGTTGGCTATTCAGCCCTATTTATCTAATTTCCACGTTACACCATCTTTGGTATCTTTCACTTGAAAACCAGCTTCGGCAAGTGCGTTGCGTATTTGGTCGCTCACAGCCCAATCTTTATTGGCTTTTGCTTTCGCACGTAAGTCGAGCACCATATCAACTACTTTGCCGTAAGCAGCCTCTCGTGCATCGTTATTAGCGCCACGTTCGTTTACTAAACCAAGTATATCGAAAGCAAAAAGATGCATAGTTTCGCTGAGTTCCTTTAAGTCTTCTTCGCTAATTTGCGCCTTATGGTCTATAAGAAGGTTCACTATGTGGCACGCTTCAAATAGGTTTGAGATAACGGCAGGTGTCATAAGGTCGTCGTTCATTGCATCGTAACACTTCTGGCGTAGGGTAGAAACAAACTGTTTTGTATTCTCGTCGCTTGTTTTAGCGGTTTGAATGTGCTTCAAATCCTCTATACCATTCATTAGTTTTTCGTATCCTTTCTGTGCAGCTTGTAGAGCTTCGTTAGAGAAATCTACAGTTCCGCGATAGTGAGCAGATAGAATAAAGAAACGAATGGTCATAGGCGAGTAAGCCTGTTGTAGCGTTTCGTGGTTGCCAGTAAAGAACTGTTCCAGCGTAATGAAGTTGTTTAACGACTTACCCATCTTCTGTCCGTTGATGGTTATCATGTTATTGTGCATCCAATACTTCACCATTTGTTCGCCTTGGGCTGCTACTGCCTGTGCAATTTCGCACTCGTGGTGAGGGAAAACCAAGTCCATGCCACCGCCATGTATATCGAAATGCTTGCCAAGATACTTTCTTCCCATTGCAGTACACTCGCAATGCCAGCCCGGGAAGCCGTCGCTCCAAGGCGAAGGCCATCGCATTATATGCTCAGGCATAGCTCGTTTCCACAAAGCAAAGTCTACTTGGTTTCGCTTTTCGCCCACGCCGTTAAGCTCGCGCGAGTTGTTTATCATATCGTTAAGGTTTCGTCCAGACAGAATACCGTACTTATGGTCCTTGTCATACTTAGCAACATCAAAGTAAATGCTACCATTGCTCTCGTAAGCATATCCATTTGCCATTATCTCCTTTACTAACTCCTCTTGCTCTATTATGTGTCCTGTAGCGCAAGGCTCTATAGATGGAGGCAAAACGTTAAGCGCATGCATAGCATCGTGGTATCTATTGGCATAAAATTGAGCTATTTCCATAGGCTCAAGCTGTTCCAATCGTGCTTTCTTTTCTATCTTGTCGTCGCCTTCATCGGCATCGTGTTCTAAGTGTCCTACGTCGGTTATGTTGCGAACATAGCGCACTTTGTAGCCAATATGCTGTAGATAGCGAAACAAAATGTCGAAGGTTATGGCTGGACGTGCATGTCCCAAGTGTGGATCGCCGTACACTGTAGGTCCACAAACATACATTCCAACGTGTGGTGCGGCTATTGGTTGGAAGCGTTCCTTCTGCCGATGCAACGTATTATATATAACTAAGTTTTGCATTGTTGATGTTCTTTAAACATTAAAATTAAGTGCAAATGTACAAAATAAATAAGAGTTAGCCTACTTATCCATTAAGTTTTATTATCTTTGCACGGGATAAAGCCTTAACAATGAGGCAGATTTTAGAAAAGAATATGCAACAAATAATTCAACATTTTACCGATAACGATGCCTATACATTTAGTTGTCAGTATTACATAATGCAGACTTATCCTCGTGCCGAAGTGGAATATACCTTCTTTGATCGTAACGAAACTATCTATCCAAAGGGGTTTGCCGAGCTGCTAAACGAACAATTGGGGTGTATGCCTCGTGTTATTATTACGGAAGAAGAGATTGCTTTTATGAAGAAACGTATGTATTATCTGCCCGAATGGTACTTTACTTTTCTTCGTGGATATCGTTTCAATCCTCACGAACTTACAGTTTCGCAAGATGAAGAAGGGCATTTAGATATTCGAGTGCGTGGAAAATGGTTCTCTACCATTATGTGGGAGATGCCCATTTTGAGTATTGTTTCGGAGTTAATGCACAATCTTCAAGGCGATATAGAAACCTATAACCCTAAGCACGAGTATGAACGTTGTGTGGAAAAAACACGCAAAATACTTTCAAATGGACTTATTTTAAGCGATATGGGTACGCGTCGTCGTATGTCGTTTGACCACCAAAATATGGTTATTCGTACTATGAAGGAGGTATACGAACAGGGTGGCTATACCGATAACGATGGTTTTCACCCATGGACGGGACGCTTTGCAGGAACAAGCAACGTTTATCTTGCTATGCAATACAACCTTGTTGCTATTGGAACAATGAGCCACCAGATTATAGAATTCGAGGAATGTGTAAGCGGAATATTTGAGTGTAACTTCAATGTAATGCGCAAATTCAGCGATGTTTACGATGGCGATAATGGTATTTATCTATACGATTGCTTTGGCGATAAGGTGTTTTTCAGTAACCTTTCTAAGCGTATGGCAATGATGTTTAATGGACTACGTGTAGACAGTGGGGTAGAAGAGGAGCAGGTTGAGAAGATTATTGCAAAGTATAAACAGCTTGGAATAGACCCCGCTACAAAGCAAGTGGTGTTTAGCAATGGCTTAAACATAGACCGGGCTATAGATATTCACAACTATGTAGATGGTAGGGTGAAAGACAGTTATGGTATGGGTACCTTCTTAACTTGCGATGTTGAGAACGTGAAACCAATGAATATTGTTGTGAAACTTACCCGAATGCGCATAACAGAGAACCGTGAATGGCACGACTGTGTGAAGCTTTCGTGCGACAAGGGTAAGACTCTTGGTAATCCAGAGAAGTGTGCTTACTTGCAAATGATGATAGGGTAGGGCAGCAATTGTTTTGTTTTTAGGCTGCCTAAACGCTTATAACAGCAATGCACGGGCAAATTCCCACACTACAATGCCTGCTGTAACGCTTACGTTTAGAGAGTGTTTCGTGCCGAATTGTGGTATTTCAAGGCAGCCATTGCTTAAGTCTACAATCGATTGATGCACACCTTTAACTTCGTTTCCTAATACTACGGCGTAGTGCTTCTGAGCATCTGTGCCGTTTGTTATGGGCGATATTTGTTCGGAAAGAGTTTGTAATGGCGTTGAGCCTTCTACTTGCTCCACACTGTAAACGTAGTAATTGTTTTGTTTTAGCTGCATTACGGCATCTTCGGCACTGCTGAAATACTGCCAATCAACAGAGTTTTCAGCCCCTAAAGCCGTCTTGTGTATTTCTGCATTTGGTGGTGTTGCCGTTATTCCACACAGGTAAATAGCCTCGATACGGAAGGCATCGCACGAGCGGAACACACTTCCTACGTTGTAAAGCGACCGAACATCGTCGAGCACAACCACGACTGGGAGCTTCCTACTCTGCTTAAATTCCTCGAGCGAGAGGCGATTCATTTCTATAGTACGTAACTTTCTCATCTACTATTTACAGTATTTCTATCTATAGATGTAGCTTTTTCTATCCATAGATGTAACTTTCTCTATCCATAGATATAGCGTTTTCTATCCATAGATGTAACTTTCTCTATCCATAGATAGCGGTTATTCTATCTATAGATGTAGCTTTTCTATTCGTTTTTTATGCTATATGCCAATGCGTAAGCCTTTATTTTTTTAACCATAGATAGCAGTCCGTTGCTGCGTGTAGGCGACAAGTGCTGACGTAAACCTATGCGGTCAATGAAATAAAGGTCGGCATCTATAATATCTTTTGGTGTATGTCCGCTTACAACTCTTATGAGAAGTGCAATAATTCCTTTGGTTATTAGTGCATCAGAATCGGCTGTAAACACTAGTTTGCCATCTTTAATATCGCATTGTAGCCATACGCGGCTTTGGCAACCGTCTATTAAGTTCTGTTCTGTTTTATATTCTGCACCAAGTCCTTCAAGTTCGTTTCCAAGATCGATAAGCATTTGATACTTATCCATCCATTCGGTAAACTCATCAAACTCTTCTATTACTTCGTCCTGAATTTCGTTTATTGTCATTTCTATAGTATGTTTTTTATTTATCTAATCATCTGAATGCGCTCTCTCCTATTATATCTATTGCCAAACAGATTGTCTACTTCCCATATTCCTCTACCACACGATAGGATAGCGAAAGCTGCTGCTGAAGCGGTGAAAGCTGAATAATCTAATGGAGCTTTAAAGCCCATAGACGTTGCCATAGCAATAGCAAAGGTAAGAATCATTAGTCCTGTGAGCGATGCAGACCACTTTAACTTTAGCCCAATAAGTAGACAAATAGACAATAAAATCTCTAATATAGTGGCTATCCAAGCCAATACCGGAATAGCATTTGCAGGTATATAGGGTATTAACGATTGAGTATAAGCAACAAATTTGTTCATATTGCCCCACATACATACATCTTTTGGCCATATACCGAAGCGGTCGGCAACTGCCGAAAGCATAGATGCAGCTACAGTAAGGCGTAGAAACAGTTTGGCTATTTGGCGTAGTTCTATCATAATTGCTATTCTTTTGTGCTGTATTTTTACTCTATATTAGTTTTTAAAAGCTTATATACTTTGTCGTTTGGGCGTACTTTCTCTGGCACGGGGATAGACACTCGCCACCCTTTTTCTGCTCTTTCAACAGGTTTTAAGTCGTATCTAATCTCGCTTGCATCAAACTTTAGAATGCCTGTAGTGGTGCCAGTAATGAGCATTTTCTCTCCTTTCTCAATCTCAGAAGCCTCTACAGCTATTTCAGCAACGCCGAGTTTGGAGAAGTATTTCATTACTTTGCCCACCAAAACCTTCTTTTCTGTAGCCTTGTTACCATAGTTTTTGGTCCATTCACCCAAGCGTTGTCCTTGATAATAGCCGTCCCAGAAACCACGATTGAATACAGTTGATAGGCGTTCGTCCCATTTATTCTTCTTCTCTTCGGTGTAATTGCCGTCCAGTACGCTCTGTATTGCCTCTTTATAGCACGTTACAACCTCGTAAACATACTCTGGTCCGCGTGCTCGTCCTTCTATTTTAAAGACCCTAACGCCTGCTTTCATCATTTTATCTATAAAGCGAACGGTCTTCAAATCCTTAGGACTCATGATGTATTTGTTGTCTATTTCGAGCTGATTGCCCGTCTCGTTGTCGGTAACGGTATACGAACGGCGGCAAATTTGCGTGCATTGTCCACGATTGGCAGAACGGTTTGAGTCGTGCAAACTCATATAGCATTTGCCCGAAATAGCCATACAGAAAGCTCCATGGCAGAACATTTCTATGCGAACAAGCTCGCCACGAGGTCCACGAATGTCCTGTTCTTCAATCTGTCGGTGTATTTCTGCAACCTGATCCATATTCAGTTCGCGTGCCAAAACGGCAACATCGGCAAACTGTGCATAGAATTTAAGCGCCTCTATATTCGATATGTTGAGCTGTGTAGATAGGTGTACTTCCATTCCAACTTGGCGACAATACACCATAACAGCTACGTCGCTGACAATGACAGCGGTGATATTAGCAGCCTTTGCAGCGTCTACTATCTCGTGCATAGTACTAATATCTTCGCCATAAATAACAGTATTAACAGTGAGATAGGTCTTAATGCCACGTTCGTTGCATGTTTCTGCAATCTCTTTCAGGTCTTCTATGGTGAAGTGATTGGCAGAATGCGAGCGCATATTCAGCTTTCCAATGCCGAAATAGATAGAGCCTGCCCCTGCTTGAATGGCAGCTGCGAGACTTTCGCACGAGCCTACGGGAGCCATTATTTCATATTCTTGTATATCCATACTTATCTTTTAGGCAGGCAAAGTTACTACAAATTACTGAGAATAGTTATAGTTTAAGAGTGAAACCACTAAATTTAAGCTTTATGCCTTTGGAGTTTTCTGCTGCAATAATAGCTAAATGTTGCCGCCATATAAGCTTAGCACCTATGCTTTAACTACGTTACACTATGGTTGTAGCAACGTGTATTTATTGTTATACTAGTATAGAAGTATGGATATGCTAACGTTGTTGAAGTTGCACAACATTGCTATTGTTTGTTTATATTGCTTGTTCTGTAAGCATTTAGTGTGCTTCTAACCAATTTTCTCCCCAACCTGCATCGGCTATTAAGGGGACATTCAGTGCATAAGCCTGTTGCATTTCTTCTATAACAATGCGTTCTACACGCTCTTTTTCATCGGGAAATACCGAGAAATTAAGTTCGTCGTGTACCTGCAAAATCATTTTAGAGCGAATGTTTTCACGTTTAAATCGTTGCCAAATGCGTACCATTGCCACCTTTATAATATCGGCTTCCGACCCTTGAATAGGTGCATTAATAGCATTTCGTTCGGCATATCCTCTTACAGTAGCGTTTCGGCTGTTAATGTCGGCAAGGTATCGGCGACGGTGGAATATGGTTTCGGCATATCCTTTTTGCCTTGCTTCTTCTATAGAAAGGTCCATATAGGCTTTCACTTTTGGGAAAGTCTTAAAGTAATCGGCTATTAATTCCTTCGCTTCGTTGTTTGTTATGTCCATACGTTGTGCCAAACCAAAGGTTGTGATGCCGTAAATTATACCAAAGTTGGCTTGTTTTGCTTTCTTTCGCTGTATGTCGGAAACATCGTTTAGGTCTTCGTGCCATATCTTAGCAGCCGTTGCACGATGAATATCTACCCCTTCGCGGAATGCTTCCATCATGTTTTCGTCTTCGGAAAGATGTGCCATAATGCGCAATTCAATCTGACTGTAGTCGGCAGAGAAGAACTTGCAGCCTGGTTCTGGTATGAAACATTTGCGTATTTCTTTGCCATCGTCTGTGCGTACGGGTATATTTTGCAAATTCGGATCGCTCGAAGAGAGTCGTCCTGTTGCAGTTAATGCCTGATTGAACGATGTATGTATATGCCCAGTTTGGGGTTTTATGAGTTTTGGAAGTGCATCTATGTAAGTGCTTAGGAGCTTTTTAATACCCCTGTATTCCAGTATTTTATGTACAATGGGGTGCTTATTCTCTAAGCTAACCATTACCTCTTCGCTTGTAACATATTGTCCTGTTTTTGTTTTCTTAGGCTTTTCCATAATCTGGAGTTTGCCAAACAAGATATCGCCAACCTGTTTCGGACTTGAAATGTTGAAGCTTTCGCCTGCTAGTTCGTATATTTCCTGTTCGTATTGCTTCATACGTTGTGTAAAAATATGCGATGTTTCTTCTAATGCAGCTGTGTCTAAACGCACGCCATGTAGTTCCATATCGGCAAGAACGGGCACGAGTGGCATTTCTATTTCCCAGAATAATTTCTCGGCATCTACACTTTTTAGTTTTGGTTCTAGCACGTTTTTCAGTTGCAATGTTATATCTGCGTCTTCGCAAGCATACTCGTAAATCTCATTCGGAAGTAGGTCGCGCATATTCTTTTGGTGCTTTCCTTTTGGTCCGATGAGGCTTTCTATTGGAATAGTTTTATAGTTTAAGAGAGTCTCTGCCATATAATCCATATTGTGGCGAAGCTCTGGTTGAATTAGATAATGTGCAATCATGGTGTCGAATAGTTTGCCTTTTAACGTAACACCATATTTATGCAGCACCTCGTAATCGTACTTAATGTTTTGCCCAATTTTAAGAATTGACTCGTCTTCGTATAGAGGTTTAAATATATTTACTATTTTTTGAGCTTCTTCACGATTAGCTGAGATGGGCACATAAAATGCCTCTTGTTCGGCAACAGAAAAGCTTAAACCTACCAATTCTGCGTCTATTGCATCTGCCGAAGTAGTTTCTGTGTCTAGACTGAGATATTGTTTTGTAAACAAATAATCACAAATATCCTGCGCTTCTGCCTCATTCTCAATAAGTTTATAGTTGTGGTGTACTTCTGAAATACCGCGAGAAGGGGCTTTTTTGGGTTCGTCTGCACCAACGGGCGTATTTTCTGCAAATAAATTAAGCTGTAAATTGTCGGTTTTTTGCACTTCTTTATTACCTTTAATAAATTTGTTAAGAAGTGTTTTAAACTCCAATTCGGTGAAGATTTCGCGTAGCTTGTCCTCATCGGACTGTTCTATCTTCAGTTCGTCCCAGTTCAGTTCTATTGGAACATCGGTGCGAATGGTAGCCAAGAACTTCGACATTTTAATATCGTCTACGGCAGCTTCCACTTTCTCTCTTAGCTTTCCTTTTATCTGGTTGGTATGTTCGAGCATATTATCTATAGACCCAAACTGGTTGATAAGCTTTGCTGCAGTTTTTTCTCCTACGCCTGGACAGCCAGGAAAATTGTCGGCTGTATCGCCCATAAGTGCCAATAGGTCTATTACTTGAGCTGGGGTGGGAATGCCATATTTGGCTTCCACCTCTTGCGTACCTATAATATCGTATCCTCCACCGTGTCGTGGGCGATACATATATACATTTTCTTGAATGAGCTGACCATAATCCTTGTCGGGTGTAAGCATATATGTGCTGATACCCTTTTTGCCAGCTTGAGTTGCAATAGTGCCTATAACATCATCGGCTTCGAAGCCATCTACCTGTAAGATAGGTATATGCATAGCTCCAAGAATTTGTTTTATGTAGGGAACAGACAGCTTTATGTCTTCTGGTGTTTCCTCTCTTTGCGCCTTGTATTCGGGATATGCCTCGTGGCGAAAAGTGAGTCCGTGGTCGAAAGCCACTGCAATGTGTGTTGGATTTTCTTTTGTTAAAACTTCGTTTAGTGTATTGCAAAAACCCATAATTGCCGATGTATTCAATCCTTTTGATGTGATACGAGGGTTACGAATAAGGGCATAGTACGACCGAAAGATGAGTGCGTACGCATCGATGAGAAACAATTTGTCCATTGTATAAATCTTATTTATGGGTAAAATTACTAAAAAAATACCATAATTACCGATATAATTCATTATTTTTGTATCAAAATAGTTTTCCAATGGATTATCTGTCGATTATAAAAAAACCAATTAGTCAGGAATTAAACGAATTTATCTCACTGTTTAACAAGTCGTTAACGCACAGCGATGGCTTACTTGCACGTGTGTTAGAACATATTCGTAACAGGGGAGGGAAGCGTATGCGACCTATATTAACACTACTAATAGCGAAGAATTTTGGTGCAGTAACGTTTGTTGCGCAACATGCTGCAGTAGGGTTAGAACTTCTTCATACAGCCAGTTTAGTACACGATGACGTTGTGGACGAGAGTGGAGAACGCAGAGGACAGGCATCTGTGAATGCCATATATAACAATAAGGTGTCGGTATTGGTAGGCGATTATATTCTTTCGACGGCACTATTGAATGTGGCTTATACAAAATCTGATGAAATTGTAGGCGACCTTGCAGAATTGGGACGTACACTTTCGAATGGAGAAATATTGCAGTTGACTAATATTTCGAACCAAAAGATATCGGAAGAGGTGTATTACGAGGTGATAAAACAGAAGACTGCTGCCTTGTTTGAAACCTGTGCAGAGATTGGAGCAAAGGCTGGAGAGGCATCAAATGAGGCTATTAAGGCTGCAAAACAGTTCGGTCAGCATATCGGAATAATATTCCAAATACGCGATGATATATTCGATTATTATGATTCAACCGAGATAGGAAAACCCACAGGCAACGATATGTTGGAAGGAAAACTGACTCTACCCATTATTTATGCATTGAAATCTACTGGTAATAAAGATATGCTTAACTTGGCTATGAAGGTGAAAGAAGGAACAGTAAGTGCCGATGAAATCGCCCAGTTGGTAGCTTTTGCAAAAGAAAGTGGAGGGATAGAATATGCAGAAAAGAAGATGTTGGAATTGCACAACGAGGCTTTACAATTTATTTCTGACTATGTCTGCAACGAAGAAATATCAGATGCGTTGAAAGCTTACCTGGATTTTGTGATTCAACGAAAGAGTTAAGTCTGTGCCATAGCTGTTTACTATTTTGTGAGAAATATGCTTTAATTTTGTAAATATTATTTATACAGAAACGGTAGATACCATTTGGCGTTGCAAAAGTGGGTGTTTTGGAGCACAAAATACCCACTTTTGCTGTGTAAAAACCATACTTTTGGAATGCAAAATAGTGGTTTTAGCAATGCGTTGATAGTCAAACCGTTATACGAATATTATATTTGTGAAAGATTTTTATAACATTTATGATGTTTTCTATAAGTAATCCTCTTACAGCAATCGTAGCAAGATACTATACAGATGAACTTATTATGTATTGCAATAACACTAAGTTAGAGGCTGAGGGTGTAACTTATGGTGAAGTAAAATATACAGGAGGTGAAGCTTCTATAATAAAGATTAATAATTGGGGAACCATCGAAAAAACTACTATTGCACGCCACAGAAAGGCTTATGCTATGACTTATATTGGTAAAAGTCCCTTGGATATAGAATTAACTCTCTTTGTTGAAGGAGTGAATGGTGGCACAGTTGTAACGGTAAAATAACCCTTTATGGTATATATCAGTGATTGTAGAAAGATGTAAATCGTACATTTTGCAAGTGAAAATAATATTGGTAGGAGGTAGACGTCTATGATAGATGTTTACTTCCTATCTTTTTAAATATTTAATAGTGTTCAGTTGATTGTATTGAAACTATTATGGTAAGAGAGATTGCTGTATTTTTGGTTTTATGAAATCCCAATAAGATCAATTGCGATGTTATGGTTTCTTCTGCTAAATGTATATATAAAGCAATGCTGTTCTATTGAATTTAAGAAATAAAAAATCCTGATTTCAACGTTGAAATCAGGATTTTCGTATTGTTTGAACGCTGGTTTAGAAGAACTTAACCTCTTTGCCTTCAATGTCGCTGAGTAGCAAATTGGTGAGACGACTGGTACCAAGACGGAACCAATAGTTGGTGAGCCACTTCTCGCCGAGAACTTCTTTGTAGATGGTATAAAAGATAACGGCATCTATAACGCTGTTTATGCCTCCTGCAGGCTTTAATCCTACCTGTACACCAGTTCTGTCGTAGAACTCCTTAATAGCCGTACACATAATGTAAACAGCCTCTGGGGTTGCGCTAATTTTCTCTTTACCCGTGCTTGTTTTAATATAGTTAGCACCTGCAAACATAGAGAGTAGGGCGGCTGCCTTTATGTTGCGAGCATTTTTTAAGTCGCCAGTTTCGAGTATAACCTTCATTGGGACATCGCCACAAGTCTGCTTCAATTCACTAATTTGGTCGTAAACATCTTCATAATCGCCCGAAAGGAATTTGCCAACGGGTAATACAATATCAATCTGTGTGGCACCGTCCTTGATGGCAAGTGCCGTTTCGATGGTCTTAACTTCGAGGAATGTTTGAGAAGATGGGAAGTTTCCTGTTACGTTTGTTATGTCTACACCATCTATTTCTAAGCTATCGGCAATCAGTTTTGTGAAGCACGGATAAGCACAAACAGCTCCAACGTGTGGAAGAGTAGGGTATTCCTGTGCAAATTTGTTCACTTTCTCGACCATTGCGAGCACTTCTTCTTCTGTGTCTGTGGTCTTGAGAGTAGTTAATTCTACACTTCCGAGGAGGAATTTCTTGACCTCTACGTTATTGTTTTCTGCAACTTTCTCTTCAATAATCTTCTTTACTGCTGCTTTTACTTCCTCGTCTGTTATGTCGAGGTTGTATTGTTTCAGCATCTCATCGTACTTACTTGTGTATCCAATATTACTATTATTGTTCTGCATAGCACTGTGTAATTTAATTTATTTTGTGTAAAATACTTAATCTAAAACGTGTTGTTATTTCCTGTTTTCTAATGTAACGACTTGTTTTTTATGTGTTTTCAGTTTGTGTTAGCTTCTCGTTTTGCTTGTGTCTGTCTTTGTCTCGTCTTGTTTTTTTGTCGAAACTTTTTTGCAATTCCTCTGTTAGATCTACACCAGTTTGGTTGGCTAAACACATTAAAACCCATAATATATCTGCCATTTCTTCTCCAATATTGTGTTTTTCGCCCTGTTTAAAGCTTTGGTCGCCGTATGTACGAGCCATTATACGTGCCAGTTCGCCCACCTCTTCGGTAAGACATGCCATATTGGTAAGCTCGCTAAAATAACGTACACCATACTTATGAATCCAGTCATCTACAAGTTTTTGTGCTTCTTTTATGCTTATTTCGTTGTCCATTCTGTTACTCTTTGTTCTTTGTATCCATACATATTGTTACAGGACCATCGTTCAATAGTTCTACTTTCATATCTGCACCAAACTCCCCTTCGCCCACATTTTTTCTCATTGCACGGCTTAATTCTTGGCAGAAAAACTTGTAGAGTGGTATTGAGATTTCGTGTTTGGCAGCGTGAATGTAGCTTGGACGATTTCCCTTTTTATAGCTTGCCATAAGCGTAAACTGCGATACAACAAGAGCTTCGCCGCCTATATCCATCACACTTTTATTCATAACACCTTGCTCATCGTCGAAAATTCTCAGACCTATAACCTTGTTTACAAGCCATTTAACATCGTTTTCGTCATCGTCTTCACCAATTCCAAGTAATATAAGCAAACCTTTTTGAATGGCTGATTTTATATTTCCATCAATTGTTACCGATGCGTGCTTTACACGTTGAATTACAATTCTCATATCGCAAATGTACTTATTTTATTTTAATTATTCTGTTTTAGGGTGTAGATAATTATATAAAAGCGTTGCTCTTGCGTTTCCAATAACCTTTGTAAGTTCTTGAATGTCAGCAGATTTTATATTTTTCATAATCTTAAAGTGTTGTAAAAGCAGCTCTTTAGTCTTAATTCCAATTCCATTTATATCGTCTAACTCGCTGTGTAACTGATGTTTTGAGCGTTTATCTCTGTGAAATGTAATGGCAAAACGATGCACTTCGTCTTGTATTTGTGTAAGAACTTTGAAGAGTTCAGACTTGGTTGGAATACCAATTGTTTGTGGTGGGAACCCATAGAGTAGTTCGTTGGTTCTGTGATGGTCGTCTTTTGCCAATCCTGCAATTGGTATTTCGAGCTTCAGTTCGTCCTCTATAACCTTGCGAACAACTTCCATTTGCCCTTTTCCACCATCGGTTACAATAAGATTGGGTAGGGGAGCGTCTTCTTCTACCATTCGTTTGTAGCGTCGTCTCACTACTTCTTGCATTGATGCATAGTCATCTGGACCAACAACAGTCTTTATATTGTATTTGCGATAGTCCTTTTTTGATGGCTTTAACCCTTTAAAAACTACGCAGGCTGCAACTGCATCGGTACCAGAAATATTTGAATTGTCGAAACATTCAATCTGGTATGGCAGCTTAGGAAGTCTTAAACGGTCTTGTAACTCCTTCATTAACCGAGTTTGTTTCTGCTCTGGATTAAGTTTTTCAGCTTGTTTTAGACGGTCGAATTTGTGTTGTTTAGCATTCATTTCCGATAGTTCAAGTAAGCGTTTCTTATCGCCTCGCTGTGGAATAAGGAAGATTGCGTCTTTTATATGGAAGTCTAATTCGAAAGGAACAATAATCTCTTTTGCCGTACTTTTAAATCTTTCACGAATTTCTGGTATGGCTTCGTTGAGCAGTTCAGCATCAGTTTCGTCTAATTTTCGTTTATATTCGAATGTGAAGCTCTGGTTTATAGCCCCATTTGTAACGTGCAAATAGCTTATAAAAGCATTCTTCTTGCTCTCATCATTTACTATGGAGAAGACATCAACATCGGCAATAGAATAGCTCACAATCTCGTTTTTTGCAGCGAAATTCTCTAATGCCATATAGCGTTGCTTGTACACTTCGGCTTCTTCAAAACGTAAATCAGCAGCGCATTCTTCCATCTTCTCCTTCATTAAACGTTGTACTTCTCGTGTATTACCCCTTAAAATTTGTCGTGCGAGTGCCATATTTTGTTGATAATCCTCGTACGATTGTTTGCCAATACATGGTGCTCCGCAGTTGCCAAGATGGTATTCTAAGCAGGGTTTATATTTCTTTTGTTCTATGCCTTCCTTAGTAATAGGGTAGCGACACGTGCGTGGTTTATATAGTTTCTTTAGTATTTCTAATATAGCATGCATACTTCCAACGTGGCTATACGGGCCATAAAAACTGCCATAGCGTTTGTTTATGTTGCGAGTACTAAAGATTCGTGGGAAGTATTCGTTCGTTATGCAAATGCTGGGGTAAGTTTTGCCATCTTTTAATAATACATTGTAGCGCGGTTGGTACTGTTTTATGAGCTGATTTTCTATTAATAACGCATCTTCTTCGCTTTTTACAACGGTGTAAGTAATATCGTATATTTTCGAAACCAATACTTTTGTTTTGAAACGGTCTGTTTCTTTATGAAAGTAAGATGATACTCTATTTTTTAAGTTCTTTGCTTTTCCAACGTAAATGATAGTATGCTCCTTATCGTAGTATTGATATGTACCCGGCTTGTTGGGCAAATTCGATACTATATTTTTGAGATATGCTAATCGTTTCTCGTTTTCTTCTTTTGTCATTCTCTAACTTCCTTATTCTAAGATAACTTATATGCTTCTTGTTTCACGTGGAACAAAGAACTTTTTTCTTATATCCTTTTCTCCTATTTGTTCTTATTTATAAATAGCAATATCATTGTTTTCTAGATAAAAATATCTTTTTTGTTTTCTTGTTGGCATCTTATTTATCCTTCAAAGTTATTTTTATTCGTTACAATATTCTTTGTGCAATAAAATAATCAGCCAACAATAAAACAATATCAATATGTTTTTTCGCAACGATATGGTTAAAACTGTAGTAGCGATGATATTTCAATATCCTTATCAAATGTATTGCGACTGTTCGGAAACTCTGTTTTAAGTTCTATAATAAAGTTGCAATAAATCTTTTTAGGCTTAAACTTCTTTACAAGATTACATGCTGCACGCATTGTTCCTCCTGTTGCAAGTAGATCATCGTGTAGTAAAACGATATCATTTTCGTTGATTGCATCTTTATGTATCTCTATTGTGTCGATACCATATTCCTTTGCATAACTTTCTTGAATGGTTTCACAAGGTAGTTTTCCTGGTTTACGACAGAGTACAATACCTGCTCCGAGTCGTAAAGCAAGTGCAGATGACATAACAAAACCACGACTTTCTATTCCAACAATCTTAGTAATCCCCCTGTCTTTGTATATTTCGTACATTTCGTCTATAATCTCTTTAAGTGCTTCGGGCGACTTAAATAAGGTTGTTACATCACGAAAGTTTACGCCTTTTATAGGCCAATCGGGAATACATCTTAAATTTTCGAGTAGTATCTTATTATTCATTATCAATTAGTTATATATTATATTATTTATTATTTGTTACACGTGAAACATGTTGTGTCTATCTTCTCATTAATACTAATAAAACATTTATGTCGCTGGGACTAACTCCTGGTATTCTGCTTGCTTGTGCCAAAGTTTCTGGTTGTATATGTTCTAACTTCTGACGACATTCTGTAGATAGATCGTGTATATTGCTATAATCAAAATGTCCCTTTATCTTAATATTTTCAAGACGATGCATCTTTTCTGCAAAAATACGCTCTCTTTCTATATAACCTTTATATTTCATTTTTATTTCAGCAGCTTCAGTAATTTCATCTTTTCTGTTTGGTAATAATGATAATACTTCTTTAAGTTGCGGAATATAATTTGATAAGTCGTATAAACTTATTCCTGGACGAGCTATAAGTCCTGAAATTTTAATTGAACCTTGTATTGCAGAACTACCAATACTATCCAAATAGCCATTAATTTCATTGGGCTTTATCGCAGTTTTATCGCAATAATTAATGATTCTTTCTATCTGTTCTTTCTTTTTTATCCACCAATTATACCGTCTACTAGTAGCTAAACCAAGTTTAAATGCTTCTTCTGTTAAACGAGCATCGGCATCGTCTTGACGGAGTAATATTCTATATTCAGCTCTTGAAGTAAACATTCTATAAGGTTCGTCCACCCCCTTTGTTGTTAAATCGTCGATTAATACGCCAATATAACTTTCATCGCGTTTCATAGTAAATGTTTTCTTTCCGCTACATAATAGAGCAGCATTAATTCCTGCAACTATTCCTTGTCCGCCAGCTTCTTCATAACCAGTGGTTCCATTTACCTGTCCAGCAAAGAATAAACCTTCAATAATCTTCGATTCCAACGTTGGTTTCAATTGTGTTGGGTCGAAATAATCATATTCTATAGCATATCCAGGGCGATAAATCTTAGCATCTCGTAATGCTGGAATTTTTCGTAATGCTTCTAATTGTATTTCCCACGGCATCGAAGATGAAAATCCGTTTAAATACATTTCGTTTGTATCAACTCCTTCTGGCTCTAGAAATAGGGGGTGCGATGTTTTATCAGCGAAAGTAACAAGCTTTGTTTCTATTGATGGGCAATATCGTGGTCCAATACTTTCTATTTGTCCGTTGAAAAGGGGAGAGTCTGGAATACCTTTACGTAATATATTATGTGCATCTTCATTTGTATTGCACAACCAACATGGTAGTTGTGGAAGGTTTCTGTAAGGACCTATAAATGAAAATTGGTGATAATCGTTTTCTCCAGGTTGTGCTTCCATTTCATCGAAGTGAACCGACCTTTTATCTATACGAACTGGAGTTCCTGTTTTCATACGATTCTTGCGAATTCCCCAGCGTGTAATACTTTCTGTTAAATTATGCACAGCAGGTTCCGAGCATCTTCCTCCTTCTACTTTACGTTTACCAATGTGCATAAGACCATTTAAGAATGTTCCTGCTGTTATTACAACTGTACGTGCAAAAAGTTCTATTCCCCATATTGTGCGAACACCTATAGCGTGTCCGTCTTTTACAATAAGTTCTTCTACTTGGTCTTGGAAGATATCTAAATTTTCTGTTCCGTCAAGTATTCTTTTCCATTCTGTTATGAACTTTTCTCTATCGCATTGTGCTCTTGGACTCCAAACAGCAGGTCCTTTTGACCGATTGAGCATACGAAATTGTATAGCAGTGGCGTCAGTAACAAGTCCCATTTGTCCGCCTAAAGCGTCAATTTCTCTCACAATTTGCCCTTTTGCAATGCCTCCTACAGCAGGATTGCAACTCATTTGGGCAATTTTGTTCATGTCCATTGTTACCAAACATACTTTTGCACCAATGTTTGCAGCTGCTGTTGCTGCTTCGCACCCAGCATGACCGCCACCAATTACTAATACATCATATTTAAAAGTAATGCTCATTCTTCGTTTATTTTTCGGCAAAAGTAAGAAATTTAATTGAATTATGTAGTACAACTCCATCATATTACTACATTCATTATAACTATCATTCATCTATTTTTTGCTACTATAATTTAATAATATTTCGATGTAATATATTGTATGTTAGACATTTACTTCATAATACTTAATAATTCTCTATCTAAACAATATTGTTTAACAATGGTATATTCTCAAATTTCATTCATTTCTGTTCGAATAACATTTTATTTAAAAATTCCATATTCTTTAATAAATAATGCGTAATTTTATAGCCTGAAAACCAACTAATATATAATGGAACTCTAAAAAATGGCACGAATTTACGATAATATCGAAACGAAATTCACAGAAGGACTTCAAGGAATAATTACCAATGTTGGAGTAAAACGAGTAGACTTCTGTGTAGGATATTTTAATTTACGTGGTTGGAATATAGTTGTAGATCAGGTAGATACACTTACTGGCGACTTTGTTTACGAAGATGATAAAAGAATTTTTCGTAAATGTCGGTTATTAATTGGTATGCATCAGCCTTCCGATGAACTAATACGCCAGCTATATACCGAGCAACAATTGCCCGATGCAAATTATGTTAGTCAATGCAAATTGGCTATTGCGCACGATTTCAGACGACAGTTACAATTAGGTTTTCCAACAAAGCAAGATGAATTTACACTTCGTCGTCTTTCTGCACAGATGAAAGACGAAAAAGTATGTGTAAAATTGTATCTTCGCGAACCACTTCATGCCAAATTATACCTTGCTCATCGTCCAGATGATAATTTCAATAAAATACAAGCTATTATGGGTAGTAGTAATCTTACCTATTCCGGACTAACAAAGCAAGGAGAGCTAAATGCAGAATTTGGCGATAGCGATAGTGCCGAAAAATTAGCTTCTTGGTTTGATGACCGTTGGGAAGATAAATTTTGTCTTGATATTACCAAAGAGTTAATAGAAATTATAGACAATAGTTGGGCAGGCGACAAAGAAATACCACCTTATTATATATATCTAAAAACAGCCTATCATCTTAGCGAAGAAGCACGCTCGGGAATTAAAGAATTTTCTATTCCTACAGAATTTAGAGGTGCACTTTTCGACTTTCAACAAACTGCTGTAAAGATAGCAGCACGCCATCTTAATAATGAGAAACGTGGCGGAGCAATGATAGGCGATGTTGTAGGATTAGGAAAAACCATCACAGCTTGTGCCATTGCTAAGATGTACGAAAATACTTTTGGCAGCAATACATTGATTATCTGTCCTGCTAATTTGCAAGATATGTGGGAAAAATATCGCAATCAATACGATATGAAGGCAGATATTATGTCAATGTCAAAACCTATTGACGTTGATAATGCCCGCTATTACAAACTTATTATTGTAGACGAAAGTCATAACCTACGTAATAGCCAAGGAATTCGTTATCGCAATATTCGCGATCTTATTCAAAAACAAGATTGTAAGGTTTTATTATTAACAGCAACACCTTACAACAAGCAATATAAAGACCTTAGTAGCCAACTTCGACTTTTTATAGATGATGATATGGATTTAGGAATTCGTCCTGAAGCATATATTCGTGCAATTGGCGGAGAACGGAAATTTGCCGAAAAGCATGAAGATTTTATTAGAAGTATAAAAGCCTTTGAACGAAGCGAATGTCAAGAAGACTGGCAAGAACTAATGAAACTTTTCCTTATCCGAAGAACACGCACGTTCATTAAGGAGAATTATGCAAAGACCGACCCTAAAAATAACCGTAAATATTTGGAGTTCAAAGATGGGCATAAATCTTATTTTCCAGATCGTATCCCTAAAGCCGTGAAGTTTAATACTGTTGAGGGCGACCAATATAGCCGACTCTATTCAAAAGAAATGATAGATTTTATGGAGTCACTTAAGTTGCCTCGTTATGGATTGACACATTATTTAGATGAAAAGAAAGCCGAAGCTGCATCAAAGTATGAAAGTAATTTGATAGATAATCTTTCGCGTGCTGGAGCACAAATGATGGGTTTCTGTAAAAGTACATTCTTTAAGCGTATAGATAGTAGTGGCTATGCATTTCTGCTCACATTATATCGCCACATATTGCGCAATGCTGTGTATATCTATGCTATTGACAATAAGTTGAAATTGCCAGTTAGCGATGAAAATACATTCCCTGAGGACTTTTTAGAAGATGCCGACATCAACGATGCAAATGCAGATTCAGAAAATAGTCAAGAATTTTTTTCTAACAGCAATCTTCTGACAATTCCTAAAGATATGAAAGCTTATATGGAAAAAGCAGAAACATATTACAATGGACTGATAGGAAAGAATAATGTACAATGGATTGATTCTAAATATTTCAAACGTACACTGAAACAGGGGTTAAAAAAAGATTGCGAACAACTTCTCGCTATGATAAATCTTTGTAAAGCATGGAATCCGCAGACCGACCAAAAACTCAACGAATTAGAAAAGCTATTGAACAACACTCATAAAGATGAAAAGGTTGTCGTTTTCACACAATATTCTGATACTGCCAACTATATTTACAAACAGTTAGAAAAGCGAGGAATTAAATATATCGAGAAAGTAACTGGTGCAACAAAAAATTCAACATCTATTGTAGAACGCTTTTCGCCCATAAGTAATAAAGCAGATATAGAAAAAGAAAACCAACTGCGCATATTAATAGCAACCGATGTATTAAGTGAAGGACAAAATTTACAAGATGCTCATATCATTGTTAATTATGACTTACCTTGGGCTATTATCCGACTAATTCAGCGTGCAGGACGTGTAGATCGTATCGACCAAAGTTCAGAAAAAATCTATTGTTATTCATTTTTCCCAGCCGATGAGGTGGAAAAAATCATTAGTTTGCGTACGCGCCTTAACGAACGTATCAACGAAAATGCAGGAATTGTGGGTAGCGACGAAGTGTTTTTTGAAGGAAACGAACAGAACCTTCGTGATATGTATAATGAAAAGAGTGGAAGTTTAGACGGCGACGACGATGATGTAGATGTAGACTTAGGTTCTTTTGCATATCAGATATGGAAAAACGCTACCGATGCCAATCCAAAACTGAAAAATATAATTCCAGCTATACCAAATATAGCCTATTCTACAAAAGCTGCAACCAATATCAGTGAAAATGGCGTTATTACATACGCTCGCACATATAACGATTTCGATGTTCTTACTTGGTACAACTCAGAAGGAAAAATAGTTAGCCAGTCGCAAAATCGTATTCTTCAGGCAATGGCATGTACAATAAACGAACCTTGCCTACCAGCACAGGAAAATCATCTTGCATTGGTAGAAAAAGCTGTTAAAGGAATTAAGAACGAAAATACTAATGTTGGAGGAATTCTCGGAAGTCGATTTAGTACCAAACGTAAAATCTATGAATTGTTGAATCATTACTACGAACAACCACTTACTCTTTTTAATACGCAAGAAAAGAAAGAGTTGCTGAAATTTGCTATCGACCAAATCTACAATAATCCATTATTGGAGAATTCTAAATTTATCCTTGGAAGAATGATGCGTACAGGAAATACGCACGACGATATTGTAGATACTGTTATCGAAATGTACGAAAACGCAAATCTTTGTCGGGTAGACGAAGACAAAACAAAACATAAAGACCCTGTAATTATTTGTTCAATGGGATTAAAAGCCTAAAAGAAATGAAAAAGAATTTATTTAATCAATATATCTCTAAAGCCAATTTTAAAGAATTGTTTATTAGCGAAATGCTTTGGAACAATCCAACAGGTGCAACACAATTGCCAGAAATAACCATAGACGATACAACTTACCATATAGAGCAGATTGCAGAACGAAAAGGTTTTCAAATTCTGCATTGTAAAGTTCAGAGCATACCAACGTCGGCTGTATGTAAAAAGATAGACCAAAAAATTAGAAAGAATGCCGAAAACTATATTTGTATTTTTTTCTTACCCGAAAAGCTACATCATCTTTGGATAGCTCCAGTGAAGAAAGTTGAAAAAAGAGATGTTGTTTTGATTGAATACGACACTATTGAAAAGGCTGCATTCTTGTTTGAAAAAATGGAAAAACTATCCTTTTCACTCGAAGACGAACCTAACATTCTCGATATTATAGAAAAAGTTCAGGCTGCTTTCCTTGTAAATTCAGAGAAAATAACAAAAGACTTCTATTCTGGCTTTAAAAAAGAACACAGCAACTTTGCTAAATTTATTACTGGAATTGACGACCATCTTGCCGAAAAGGAAAATAAAAACAAACAATGGTATGCATCGGTTATGCTAAACCGACTAATGTTCTGTTATTTCATTCAGAAAAAAGGTTTCTTAGATGGCGATATCGATTATTTACGCAACAAATTAGAATGGACACGCCAACAAGAAGGCGAAAATAGGTTCTTTAATAAGTTTTATAAAGGCTTCCTCGTTAATCTTTTTCACGATGGACTAAACGCACCACAACATAATGTTGAGTTTGAAAATATTTATGGTCGTATTCCTTATTTAAATGGTGGTATGTTCGACATACACCAAATAGAACGCAATTATGCTGAATTAGATATTGCAGATGAGGCTTTTTGTAGTTTATTCGACTTTTTCGATAAATGGCATTGGCATCTCGACGACCGTATCACTGCTTCTGGTCGCGATATTAACCCAGATGTGTTAGGATATATATTCGAACAATATATTAACGACCGTGCACAAATGGGAGCTTATTACACAAAAGAAGATATTACCGAATATATTGGTAGAAACACCATTTTGCCTTATTTAATGGATGCCGTAAAACGCAAAGACGAAAAATGTTTCCGCCCCAAAAGTAAATTATGGCAATACTTGCAAGAAAGCAACGATAAGTATATTTACAATGCAATGAAGAAAGGTTGCAACGAACCTCTTCCCGAATATATAGCAGAAGGAATAGACACTGCAAAGCCAAATTTGTTAGAACGTCGTAAACATTGGAACGAACGAACACCCGAAACTTTCGCTTTGCCTACCGAAATTTGGCGAGAAACCATAGAACGTCGCCAACGTTATAGCAACATTAAACAGAAAATAGTGAATGGCGAAATAACCGCTATAAACGATTTTATAACCTATAACCTTGATATTCGGCAATTTGTAGCCGACTATCTTGCCGATACTCCCGACCATTTGTTTATAAAACATTTTTATTCTGCCTTACAACACATTACAATTCTCGACCCAACTTGTGGTTCTGGTGCTTTTCTTTTTGCAGCACTCAACATTCTTGAACCGCTTTACGAGGTTTGTATCAACAGAATGAAGGAATTTAACAAGCAAAACCCACTTTTGTTTAAACAAGAGTTGCAAGAAATAACACACAAATATCGCTCCAACATTCAATACTTCATTTATAAAAGCATTATTCTGCGCAATCTCTATGGTGTAGATATAATGGTTGAAGCTACCGAAATTGCAAAACTACGTTTGTTCTTAAAGATGGTGGCAGTGGTTGAAGTAGATAAACGCGACCCAAATTTAGGACTCGACCCTTTGCCCGATATAGATTTTAATATTCGTTGTGGAAATACACTCGTAGGTTATGCCACACAAGCCGAATTAAAATGCGATTTGGCGGAAGGAAATATGTTTGACAGGGAAGAATTTGAGGCAAAAATTAATGGAGAAATGGAGAAAATTTCTAAAGCTTATCAGCGTTTTAAAGAAATTCAGCTCCAACAATCGGATAAAATGGTAGACTTTAAACAAGCTAAACACGCTTTAAACGAACGTCTTTCTGCATTAAACCACCTGTTAAACAATAAAATGTATGGCGCAGTAGAAACGAATATCAGTTACGATACTTGGCTTCTTACACATCAACCATTCCATTGGCTTGCCGAATTTTACGAAATTATTAACGAACATAGAGGATTTGATGTAATTATTGGTAATCCGCCGTATGTATCTAAGAGTAAAATAACTTATTTGTCTAATGTGGCTTTTAAGTGTAGCGATTTATATGGATATGTTATCAAGCGTGTATTACAACTTTTATGTCCTTTAGGTACGCATGCTTTTATAGTTATGCATAATATTGCTTTTAGTAGAAACTTTGTCGAAGTTCGTAATTTATTAAATAACTTTCATGGTTCAGCTTGGTACTCTTTTTATAGCCGAATACCTTCAGGTTTGTTTTCAGGCGATGTCCGAGTGAGGAATTGTATTTACTTACTTTCTTCTGCTGGTAATAAAAAATTCACATCATGTTTACATCGTTGGTTTAGTGAACAAAGGGCTTCACTTTTTACCACTACCATAAAGTATAATTATTTTGATTATAGTGGGGTGATACCAATGCTTGATTCTGAGTTTATTCAGTCTATATATGAAAACAAGAGAGGATATAATATAGCATCTTTGGAAGACAATCTTAATGGTATTTGCTTATATTATAAAAAAGTTGGTTATAACTTCCTTTCAATCTCAAATATAAAACCAAATGCTTTTGATTTAGAAGGCAACCCAACTCCTCAAACGAAATTAGGTACATTAAAATTCCTTCCTCAATATAATAAATATATTCAACTCCTTTGTTGTGGAAAGCTATATATATCAAAATGGCTGACTTATGGCGATGATTTTGATGTAACAGGAAAAGACATAACATCTTTTACTTTTCCATTTGATGAAATAAGTAATAAAGACAAGGAAACTTTAGACTCCTTATATGAGGAATTTTGTAAGAATCTACCATCGACAATACAATATAAACTCAATGCAGGTATTAAGGTTGGCACATTTAATACCGCTATGCTTTGGGATATTACTGATAAAAGTGATATGATATTTCTGTCTTATTTAACCGATAATCCATTGTTGGTACGTGAGGTAATAGAAAATCATCTTGCTAAATGTATAATCAGCAACAAATAAGTTGTGTAATAAGTAAAAACAAAGTCAGATGAATAATGCAAAAGACATAATAACAGCTTCTGTAAAAGGCTTAGCTAAGAACTGTATAAATTATGTTCCAATATTTGGAACAATGGTTGATATCTATGAAGAATATGCAGCTTTACAAACCCAAAGGAAAATAGAAAGACTTAAAGATTTTTATAGAGAACTAAATAACGAAGTTCAAAATCTTAACGAAGATTATATTAGTCAGGCTGATTTCTTGGATATATTTGAAAAGACAGCCCGATATGTAGTTAATGAACGATTGGAGAAAAAGCGTTTACTTTATAAAAATATTCTTTTGCATAGTGTTACTACCTGTAGTTGTTCTTACGACAAAACAGAAAGTTATTTTAGATTGTTAGAACAATTGAGTTCTTTAGGGATAGATATCATTACTATCTTATATGATCCAATAAAATATAACAAAGAAAAAGGTATGATAATTCCAGATTTACCTCCAATATCTTCAGGAAGTGGATTGCACTATTATTTAAAGTATAATTTTGTAGAACAACTACAACTTTTACTAAAAAATGAGGATAAAGATGATGTTATAGAAGAACTTTATTTTTTAGAAGCGAACAGAATTATATATCCAGGAATAAAAGATAGAGTAATACAAACTAATAATAATCCAGTAAATGTATTAGAGAAAAGTTTGACAAAGAAAGGAGAAAATTTTCTCTCCTTTTTGGTACATTAATGGATTATAAAAAACACGAAACTTATGATAGATAATACATTTTTTGAAAGACAAACCTTATCATCAAGAGTAAAAGCAAGTATCGTTTCGGAATATTTTCCTAAATACTGCAAAATAATAGTAAAGGGGTATATGCCAAATCGTATTGGCTATTTTGATTTATTTGCAGGTCCAGGGGTATACGAAGATGGAAATTGTTCTACTCCCCTTTTAGTAGCAAAGAATTGTTTTAATGATCGTTTACTTAAGAAAAAAGTATGGATGGTTTTTAATGATAAAGAGTATTCTACACAGTTGCAAGAAAACTTTTTGAAGTTATATCCAGATGGTACGTTTGCATTCAATCCACATTTTGGGCACAGCACAGTAGGAGAATGCGAAGCCATAGATAGATTTATTACTCAAAATCATATGGAAAATGGGAAAAATGAATGTCCTGCTGTTCTATTTATAGATCCATTTGGTTATAAAGGTATAAATACTGCTACTCTTTCTAAATTTTTAAGTTATTGGGGAAACGAGTTGTTCATTTTTATAAACACGAAAAGGATAAATCCTGCATTGGAAAATGAGAAATTTGAGCCATTAATGAGATGTTTATTTCCCCAAAGCTATGAAAATCTAAAAGATCTTATTAGAAATAAAAGAAGTGTTTCAGAAAGACTTCAATTTATTATTGATCATTTAGGAATGGAGTATGAGAAATTTCTTCGTAAAAAAGTTTATTATACTGCATTTAAATTTCAAGAAGAAGATATAGAAACTACAAGTCATTTTATCCTTCATTTGACAAAGTCAGAGCGAGGATTTGATTTAATCAAACAAATTTATAATGACTTTGCCAACGTGGGGACAATTTTTGATGGTGTTAATACTTATACTTTTGATGTCAAAAAAATCTCAAACCCTGTAGAAGATTTATTTGATATTGCATCAGAGAATATAGATGTTCTAAAAGAAAAATTATATGTAGAGTATAAAGGTAGAGAAATATCTGCATTAGATCTGTTTGAAGAGCATCAGCAAAAAGGTTTGTATTGTCGTAAACATTATACAAATGCATTAAGAAGACTTGCTTATGAAAATAAAATATCATCTTTCTTTACAGACAACAAACAGCATAATGTTAAGGTTTTGCTAATTAAGGAATGTATATTAAATTTTAAGTGATGGCAGAAACAAAAATAGAATGGACAGATAAAACTTGGAATCCAATAACTGGTTGCACGAAGTTATCAGATGGATGTACACATTGTTATGCAGAAGTAATGGCAAGACGTTTGAAAGCAATGGGACAAAAGAAGTATATCAATGGATTTCAATTAACAATGCATGAAGAAGATTTGAAAGAACCTTATATATGGAAAGGAAGTCAAAATGTTTTCGTATGTTCTATGGCAGACTTATTTCATAAAGATGTCCCATTTAAATTTATTGACAAATTGATGAATGTTATAATAGATACTCCACAACATCGTTACCAGATTCTAACAAAAAGAGCAGAACGGATGGAAGAGTATTTTAAGGATAGAACAGTTCCTGATAATGCTTGGTTGGGAGTGACTGTTGAAAATAAAAAGATGAAATATCGTATAGATTATTTGTCTGCAATAGATGCTAAAATTCATTTTTTATCTTGTGAGCCTTTATTGGAAGACCTTGGAGAATTAAAACTCGAAAATATCCAGTGGATAATTGTAGGAGGCGAAAGTGGAGTTCAAGCTAGACCAATGAAAGAAGAATGGGTGTTAAATATTAAAGCACAGGCATATGTTAATAATATTCCATTTTTCTTTAAGCAATGGGGAACTTGGGGACAAGATGGTGTAAAACGTAATAAAAAGGTGAATGGTAAGCTGCTGCAAGGGGAGATAGTACAAGAATTACCAAGCCAATCTCTTATAAAAAAGTAAAATTTTCTATATTTACAATGGCTTATTAAGAATAATATTTAAATATCGTATGGGCGATGAATTAAATGAAGAGTAGAATTATGCACGCAAGCAACAACGATAATATGCTTATCTATCAGTCGGCAGATGGGAAAATAAAGATAGATGTTAGGTTTGAAAAAGAAACTGTATGGCTGACACAAGCGCAAATGTGTGTGCTTTTTGGTCGCGAACGTAGTGTTATCACCAAACATATAAAAAATATATTTGCAGAAAACGAACTTAATGAAAATAGCAATGTGCAAAATTTGCACATTGCAAATTCTGATAAACCAGTAAAGTTCTATAATCTTGACGTTATTATTTCGGTTGGTTATCGTGTAAAGTCTCAACAAGGTACACAGTTTCGTATTTGGGCTACACAGCGATTAAAAGAATATATTATTAAAGGATTTGCATTAAACGATGAACGTTTCAAAACAGGTTCTTCCTACAATTATTTTAAAGAACTTTTAAATCGTATTCGAGAGATACGTATTTCCGAAAAAGTGTTCTATCAGCAAATTAAAGATATATATGCAACGAGTATAGATTATAATCCATCGGTAGAAATGACATTGGCTTTCTTTAAAGAAGTACAAAATAAACTGTTGTGGGCTGTTAGTGGAAAGACAGCTGCCGAACTTGTTTATTATCGTGCCAATGCTTTGCAGCCAATGATGGGACTTACTTCTACAGAACAAGAGGGAAAAGTTACCAAAAACGATACACTGATAGGTAAGAACTATCTGAACGAGAAAGAAATTGGGCAGTTAAAACTTATTGTAGAACAGTTTCTTGCTTATGCAGAGGCACAAGCTTTAGCAGAAAAACCAATGTATATGCGCGATTGGTTGCAGAAACTACGCCTTATTCTTACCTTGAACGAAAAGAATATTCTTGAACATGCTGGTGCAATATCGCATAAATTGGCTGTTGAAAAAGCTTCGAAAGAATACATTGCTTATAAAGAACAACAGCGAAGAGAGGAACATTTTGAGAGTATAAAACAGCTCGACCAAGATTTAAAACGTATTGCACTATGCAAAGAAAATAAAGACGATAAGGAGAAAGGTTACAGCGAATAGAAAAAAATAGAGAGCGTGGGCTATGATAACCAATGTGGAATATCTTGGCAATAAAGACTTGTTACGGCTGAAAAAGGTAGCTTTTTTAGCATCGAATACAATTTCTTCGGGAACAGTGCTGAAAGTTTACGATTGGGCTACCGATATACGTAATAGGGGAGAGTGCGTTGTTAGCGGATTTTGTAGCAAGTTAGAAAAAGATGTTCTTCATTTTTTGCTGAAAGGCAGTCAGCCCATCATACTTGTTTTGGCACGAAGAATGTATAAAACCGTTCCATTGATATTGCAAGAGGCTTTAAACGAAAATCGTTTACTAATAGTTTCTGTTAGTGTTTCGGTTCGCCAGTCTAAAATAACAGCTTTAGAACGCAATAAATACATCTGTAATATGGCAAACAAAATTCTGTTTATGGGAGTAACCGAAGAAAGTAGCCTTTATGCTCTCCAACAAAATAGCAGTAACAAGCAGAAACTTCTTACCTTGTAAAAAAATATATACCCATATTCTAATAATTAATGAGTATATTTTTTTGTGGCATTTTGCACTATTTTTCACCCACTTATATTTATGCTCAATTGTTTAACATAAATAGCTACGCAAATTTTAATGAAAGTTAGTAGAGTTTCTTATAAGAAAAATATTTTTTTTAATTACATTTTTAAATTTTATAATTATATTTTTTCAAGTCCATATAATAAACTGATTATAAGAATGTTATGAAAGCAGTTTTTTGTTGTTTTTTTAATTTTTACGTATATACAATATCGTTTTAAAATTTAGAAGAGATAGTTCTTTGCAGACAGAAAAATGCCTATTATTAATGCAAAACGCTATAGCAAACAGTTTTATAGCTATAAAACGAAAGCTAAAAAGACAATTTATTAAATTTACATTCAATAGCTCTGTGTAAAAATTAAGTAGCATTTTGTTTTTTGTGCTTGTTTAGACTTTGTCAATATTACGTATTTATGGTTGTTTTTATGGTCTTTTTCTCCTAAAAAAATTCGTTCTGTCATTATTTTATAGTATTTTTGCAGCGAATATACGTGCATAAATACCAACATTTGGGTATCTGTTATATAAGTATGCTTTTAATGGTATGCCTTTTTGTTTATACGCTCGTTTTCGTTTTGCAAATTAATTCTAACAGTTTAAATATTAAAAACAAAACAATTTATGTGGTTAATCAATTCTTCTATTGGTAGAAAGGTTGTAATGTCGGTAACAGGCATTGCACTTATTCTATTTCTGACATTCCACATGTCAATGAATATTGTAGCTCTTTTTTCTGAAAAGGCTTACAATATGATTTGTGCCTTTCTTGGTTCGAATTGGTATGCGGTAGTAGCAACAATAGCCTTAGGTGCGCTAACAGTTGCCCATATCGTTTACGCATTTATTCTTACGGCTCAGAATCGTAGTGCACGTGGTAACGAACGTTATGCTGTAAACGGTTCAAGTCCTAAAGTAGAATGGGCATCAAAAAACATGTTGGTATTGGGAATTATTGTTCTTTTGGGCATCTTGCTCCATTTGTTCAACTTCTGGTATAATATGATGTTTGCCGAAATTGTGGGTTTTGAAGGCAAGTATAGTCCAACAGATGGCTATTCTTACATTGTGGAAACTTTTAAGAATCCAGTATTTGTAGTGCTTTACATAGTTTGGCTTTGTGCAATTTGGTTTCATCTTTCACATGGTTTTTGGTCGGCTATGCAAACACTTGGTATAAATGGCAAAATTTGGTTTAAGCGTTGGAAGATGATAGGCTTAGTTTACACTACACTTCTAATGTTAGGTTTCCTAATTGTAGTGCTAGCTTTTACATTTGGTTGTGCACCAAGCCTTCATAGTGCTTGTTGTTTAATTCACTAATTCTAATAGAACGATACAAGATTATGGCTAAAATATTAGATTCAAAGATTCCAGAAGGACCAGTAGCAGAAAAGTGGACCAATTTTAAGGCTCACCAGCGTTTGGTTAATCCTAAAAATAAACTAAAACTCGATGTAATTGTAGTAGGAACAGGCTTAGCAGGCGCTAGTGCAGCAGCATCTCTTGGCGAAATGGGCTTTACAGTTTACAATTTCTGTATTCAAGATTCTCCACGTCGTGCCCATTCTATAGCAGCACAAGGTGGTATAAATGCTGCAAAGAACTATCAAAACGATGGCGACTCCGTTTATCGTTTGTTTTACGATACAGTAAAAGGAGGCGATTATCGTGCTCGCGAAGCAAATGTTTATCGTTTGGCAGAAGTTTCAAATAGCATTATCGACCAATGTGTGGCACAAGGCGTTCCTTTTGCACGCGAATATGGCGGAATGTTAGCAAATCGTTCTTTTGGTGGAGCACAAGTTTCTCGTACTTTTTATGCAAAAGGTCAAACAGGACAACAACTTCTTCTTGGAGCTTACTCTGCATTAAGCAAACAAGTACACGATGGTCGTGTAAAACTTTACACACGTTACGAGATGGAAGACGTTGTAATTGTAGACGAACATGCACGTGGAATTATTGCGAAAAACTTAGTTACAGGTAAATTGGAACGTTTTTCTGCCAATGCTGTAGTAATAGCTACAGGTGGTTATGGTAATGCTTACTTCCTTTCTACCAATGCAATGGGCTGTAATTGTACTGCAGCTATACAATGTTATCGTAAAGGAGCATATTTTGCAAATCCTGCTTACGTTCAAATTCACCCAACTTGTATTCCAGTTCACGGTGATAAACAGTCGAAACTAACATTGATGTCAGAATCTTTGCGTAACGATGGACGTATTTGGGTACCAAAGAAAATAGAAGATGCAAAGGCATTACAGGCAGGAACAAAGAAAGGTTCTGATATTCCAGAAGAAGATCGCGACTATTATTTGGAACGTCGTTATCCAGCTTTTGGTAATTTAGTGCCACGTGATGTTGCTTCTCGTGCAGCTAAAGAACGTTGCGACCACGGTTTTGGTGTAAACAACACAGGTTTGGCAGTGTTCCTCGACTTCTCTGAAAGTATAAACCGACTTGGTTTAGATGTAATTCGCCAACGTTATGGTAACCTTTTCGATATGTACGAAGAGATAACCGATGTAAATCCGGGCGAATTGGCAAAAGAAATTAACGGTGTTAAGTATTATAATCCAATGATGATTTACCCAGCTATCCACTATACAATGGGTGGAATATGGGTAGACTACGAATTACAAACCACAATTAAAGGACTTTTTGCCATTGGCGAATGTAATTTCTCAGACCACGGAGCCAATCGTCTTGGTGCTTCTGCGTTGATGCAAGGTTTAGCAGATGGATATTTTGTATTACCTTACACCATACAAAACTACTTAGCCGACCAAGCTTTGTGGGCAAAAATTCCTACCGATCACCCTGAATTTGAAAAAGCAGAGAAAGGAGTTCAGGCAGAAATAGACCGACTTATGAATATTAAGGGTAAACGAAGTGTAGATTCTTTACATAAAGAATTCGGTCGTATTATGTGGGAATATGCAGGAATGGGTCGTACTGCAGAAGGTTTAAAAACAGGTTTGAAGAAAATGAAGGAAATAAGGAAAGAATTCGATACAAATCTGTTTATTCCTGGAAGTAAAGACGGATTAAATATAGAGCTTGATAAAGCAATTCACCTTCGCGACTTTATTTTAGTAGGCGAACTTGTTGCTTACGATGCATTATCGCGCAATGAAAGTTGTGGTGGACACTTCCGCGAAGAATATCAAACAGAGGAAGGAGAAGCAAAACGCGACGACGAACATTATTTCTATGTAGGTTGTTGGGAATATAAAGGTAGCGACGATGCAGAACCAGAACTTATAAAAGAACCACTCGAATACGAGGCTATTAAGGTTCAAACACGTAACTACAAGAACTAATTTTGCAGAAGTTGCTTACAACACATTAAAAAGAAATCAACGTAATGGAAAAGATAATAAGTTTTACGCTTAAAGTATGGCGTCAGAACGGACCAACTGCACAAGGTCATTTTGATACATTCGATATGAAAGATATTCCTGGAGATACATCTTTCCTCGAAATGTTGGATATTCTAAACGAGCAGCTTATAGAAGAAGGGAAAGAACCTTTTGTTTTCGACCACGACTGTCGTGAAGGAATATGCGGAATGTGTTCACTTTATATAAACGGACACCCACACGGACCAGCAACTGGTGCTACAACTTGCCAACTTTATATGCGTCGTTTCAACGATGGAGATGTAATAACAGTTGAACCATGGCGTTCTGCCGCATTCCCTGTAATTAAAGATTGTATGGTTGACCGTGGAGCTTTCGATAAAATTATACAAGCTGGCGGATATACAAGCATTCGTACAGGTCAGCCACAAGATGCAAATGCTATTCTTATATCAAAAGAAGCTGCTGATGAGGCTATGGATTGTGCAACTTGTATTGGTTGTGGAGCTTGCGTTGCAGCATGTAAGAACGGTTCTGCAATGTTGTTCCTCTCATCTAAAGTTAGTCAGTTGGCATTATTACCACAAGGAAAAATAGAATCGGCTAAACGTGCAAAGGCAATGATTATGAAAATGGAAGAACTTGGCTTTGGTAACTGTACAAACACACGTGCGTGCGAGGCAGAATGTCCAAAGAACGAGTCTATTGCTAACATTGCTCGTCTGAACCGTGAATTTATAAAGGCTAAGCTTGCTGACTAATTTTTTGGTAGTAGATATTTAAAAAAGGCTTTTTGCCTTTCTGAAACTAATAGAAAGAATCTTGCAACACTAAAATGTTGTGAGATTCTTTTTTTATATCCGTGTTTCTGCAATACCTTTTAAAAGCATTGTATTTCGTAAAGATAGAAAGTCAGATTTTTTTAATTATATTCTCCTAAATTTTATATTAAAATTTTAT
>ERZ773031.121-NODE-121-length-43436-cov-11.747839_pt1 | contig 43436 bp, 32 predicted proteins | sample MGYA00511666_ERZ773031 | MGnify/ENA primary metagenome ERZ773031 (study PRJEB29015, sample SAMEA2738135) | human oral metagenome | biome: human oral; feature: human-associated habitat; material: saliva | place: China | collected 2250 ...
TCAGTGGTTGATTTGGCATGGAAGCAGCATCAAAAATCACTGGAGCTGGTGGAACCAACGGGATTGACTGCGTTGGTTGTAATGGAGCAGCTACAGAGTTAGATTGCATCGGTTCAATATATGGCATTGGCTGGACTTGAGAAACTGGAGCGGTAAATTGCATTGGCTGAACAGGAGCGGACGGCTCAGGATATTGCATCGATTGGACGGGCTGAACTGGTTGAGCTGGCTGAATTGGCTGAGCTGGTTGAATTGGTTGAGCTGGTTGGACTGGGGCTGAATATTGCATTGGCTGCTCCTGTGAAACTGAAGCGACAAATGAAGCTTGCGGAGTAAGTGAAGTTGGCGCGTTGAGTGGACTTGGCACAGTAGGCGCGGCTGACATATCAAGAGCATTTGGTGTAGCAAATGGCGCTGACACTGGCTGGGGTGTCGCAAGGTTTTGCGCAGTAAGTGGGGCCGGCGCTGGCTGAGGTGTCGCAAGGTTTTGCGCAAAATTTAGTGGTGGAGTCGGCATAACTGGCGCCTGATAATTTGGCGTTTCATTAGTGTAATTTGGCTGAGGTAGATTAGGTTCAGGATTCTGAATAAAATTATTGTCCATTACAGCAGAGGCGGCAGCGGCAGCCGGGTTAATTGGCGCTTGATAAGCCGGAGCCGACTGGGACTCGATTACCTGAGGCGCGGGAGTTGACTGTGACTCGAAAGACTGAGGGGCTGGAGCTGGTTGAAAAACTGATTGAGGTTCTTGAGGCTGAGGGGCTGGAGAAATTTGAGGTTCAGGAGATTGAGGAACTTGAGCTGGCTGAAGCTCAAGAGGCTGACCATCGAGAGTTTGATTAGGGTTTGGTTCAATTTCAGTATAATCAAGGGTGTTTTCCGAAAGTGGGGCGGATATTACTGGCGCTGGAGTAGTAGGGGTGGCCAACTCGGCAGGAGAGGATGGGATGACGGGAGCAACCGGATTAGCAGGCACAGCAGGAGCGACAGAAACAACCGGAGGGTTTGGCGCGACTGGGGCTTCAGCAGCTCGAGATTCAGTAGCAGCGGGAGTGGCCAGAGCTTGGGCTTCGTCTGGAGTTTTGATTTTCTCCATAATTTGAGAAGAGATTAATTGCTGGTTGGCGCCAAAGGACATCAATTTCGAGGCAATCGACATAGTACTCGAAGAGGTGCGAGGATTGGAAAAATGGTCAGTGGAGGCCACGATACCAGTGAGGAGGGCGGTTGCAACCTGTTCACTAAAGCTGGCTAGTCCAAGTTTATCCGCTAAGCCAACAACCATTTCAGAAATGGAGGAAACATTAGAGTCCTGCCATTCGAGTTCGGCAAAACGGCCTGGGGTACCGACGGTGAGATTAATCGCAGTAGCGTCATGCATAATGCGGCCATATTCGGAAAGCGCTGGGTCAATTTCATCACCGGAAATCACATCAAAGCAGATTACTAGGTCAACATTATAGTCGCCGTAAGACATACTGAGGTCGGCTTGACCAATGGTAGCCTTGTATGGCGTGACGTAAACTTTGACAAAATCACCTTCAATTTTATAACTGATATGATCTACCTTATCCTTACTAAGAGCGATAATAAAATCTTGCAAGCTATTGGTGGTTTTTTCAAAAGTTTCTTCTGGTTTCAAAAATTGCAAAACATTTGGCACTTGGCCGGAAAAGATCGCGGTAACATGCTTGTGTATGGTGTCAAGAATCATGGCAAGACCGAGCGCAGCGGAAATTTCGTCGATATTCGGATTTTTGGAAAGCGCAATGAGGATATTTTCACTGGCTTTGATTTTATCGACTACCCGGTTAGTAATATTACTGATATCATCAAGAGCCGGCAGCTCGCCAGCTTCGGCATTTTTAATGGCATTAGTGACACTACTACCAAGTTTAGGACTAATAGGTGAATTTGAATTTTGATTATTTGTTTGCATTTTTGACTCTTTTCCTCTTAAAATATACCATAATCATCTTGGGGTTGCAAGGAAAACTGACACGGTTATAATAGAGATATGCCAGAGTTGCCAGAAGTTGAAACAATCCTCAGGGGGGTTTTGAAGTTTACTAAACATAAATCTGTGGGAGAAGTCAAAATTAGTTCCCTCTCCTCCTTTTATGGACCAAAAGAACTAATCGAAGGACAAAAAATTAGCGGCATGCGTCGATTTGGCAAGGCCTTGATTTTTGATTTTGAAAACGGCGTTTCGATGATGGTGCATCTGAGAATGACCGGGCAATTAATTTATCGAAATATGGGGACAGAATCTGGGAAAGATTTCGTAAAGATGATTTCGCAAGGTGATTTTAAGACGGAATTGTTCGATAAGGATGGTTTTTCGGGGGGGCATCCGAGCGAAAGTTTTTATGGTGGTTTACCAAATAAGCAGACGCGAGTGGAGTTTGAAATTTGTGAAAAAACTGCGGCTGGTGAGCTAGAGCAGGTCGGCACCCTTTATTTTAATGACCAGAGGAAATTTGGTTTTTGTAAGGTGCTAGAAACTAGTGAAGTGGAAAATGAATCTTTTATCAAGAAACTCGCGAAAGAGCCGTGGGACATGACGGATGAAGAGTTCAAAAAGAATTTGATGCGACATAAAAAAGCTTTGATTAAACCAACAATTTTGGATCAGACGGTAATTTGCGGTTTGGGCAATATTTACGCCGATGAATCGCTTTATTTTGCCAAAATTCATCCGGAACGTATCGTGGAAAGTTTGACCGATGAAGAAATTCATAAGCTTCTGATTGGCGCACGCACCGTGATGCAAGATTCGATTGATTCAGGCGGTAGCACTATGGCGACCTACGTGAAGGCGGATGGAACGAAGGGTGATTATTTAACCAAATTTGCCAAAGTTTTTCGTCGGGAAGGTGAACCGTGCGAAAGATGTGGTACGGAAATTATTAAAATTAAGGTGGCGGGGCGTGGCACACATCTTTGCCCACATTGTCAAAAGAAATTTTAGGATATAAATGATTTATATTTTCGACGGAGAGGATCGCAAAAAAGCCGAACAAAAAGCTCGGATGATTTTGGGTGAAAAAATCGAAATTATCGATGCAGATAATATTGACCGAGCCGAACTGGAATCGATTTTTCTCGGTGTGACATTTTTTGAAGCAGAACGTCGGATCTTGATTAAGGACTTGTTTTTGAAAAAAGATTTGGTGGAGAAACTGCCGAGCTTGATTGATACGCCACATAAAATTGTATTGCTTGAAACCAAATTAGATAAGCGTGGGGCAGTTTATAAAGAATTAGTGAAGCTCGCGAAAACCAATAAAGAGATTAAGTTCGAAACTTTTGCCGCAGCCGAACAGACGGTGGATCGCAATGCAGTGTTTCGAATTTTTGATTTAGCGATGACGGATGGTAGGCGCGCGGTGAAAAATCTGCAAGCCATCGAGGCGGATAATGATCCATATGCGACGATTGGAGCTTGGACAAAAAAGGCTTGTGATTTACTAGAGCGCAATCCGCAAAAAGCCCGTGCTATTCTGAAGGAATTAGCGAAGATTGATGTCTTGGTGAAATCTACCGATTTTAGTAAAGAACCCTGGACGCTACTGGAAGGGTTTTTACTGAGGATCTCTAAAAGTTCTACTGAATTCTAAGTTTTCTACTGAAAATTTCTAAGGATTTTACTGAATCCTAGAATAAAAAATCTAAATCAAAAAAAGACCTCCGGAGAGGTCTTTTTACTAAGCAGCCTTTTTGGTGGTCTTCTTAGCGGTAGTCTTTTTAGCGACAGACTTTTTTGCAGTAGCCTTCTTAGCGGTAACTTTTTTAGCGGTGGTTTCTACCTTGGCGCCATTTGAAGCCTTAGCAATTTTCACCAAGCTAGCCTTACGACGAGAAGCGGTATTCTTCTTAATGAGGCCCTTTTTAGCAGCCTTGTCGTATTCAGATTGAGCTTTGGAAAGATTTTCAGCAGTTGGGTTAGCTTTGAAAGCTTTAAGAGTGTTCTTGACGAACTTCTTAATCTGTTGATTCTTTGCAGTGCGTTTGACTGCTTGACGAGCTGCCTTTTTTGCAGATTTGATAATCGGCATTATAGTTTCCTGTTTAAAACGATTTAATGATTAATATACTTGTGAAATATTATACATGATTTTCATAGATTGTAAAGATGGGGGCCGGAGACTATAATAAAACTATGAACATTTTAGAATCGACCGTCTTAGGTCTTGTACAAGGTATTACTGAATTTATTCCGGTGTCTTCCTCTGGACATCTGGAAATCACACAGCGCATTTTGGGTGCGGGTGGACGCGCGGAAGATTTTCATTTCTTTTTGGAGCTAATTAATTTTGGGACGCTGTTTGCGTTACTTTTCTATTACCGCCAAACGATTTGGGAAATTTTACAACGCGTATTTGTAAAGAAAGATTATAAGCTAGCACTCAATATTTTAATCACTTCGATTCCAGCTGGAATCATCGGCTTAGTACTTTCAAAAGTGATTGAGAAACTACCATTCTTCTCGAGCCTTACTACGATTGGTTTCGCCATGGGATTTGTTGGGTTAATCATGATTTTTGTGAATAAATTACCACATTTATCGAAATTGAAGGACGAAAATGAATTAACTCCAGGCCGCGCTTTAGCGATTGGTTTAGCGCAAACCTTTGCCTTGATTCCTGGAGTTTCGCGTTCCGGATCGACCATTATTACTGGTCGCGTAATGGGTCTCGATTCGAAGTCTGCCGCTAAATATTCCTTCCTAGCTAGCCTTCCAATCATGATTGCAGTTTGTGGTAAATCCCTACTTTCAAGTTCTTCGAGAGCTTATATTACCAGCAATTTAGGTATGCTTTTACTCTCAAACTTAGTAGCTTTCGTCTCCGGTTTGATCGCACTACAAATCGTAATGAAATACTTCAAGAAAGAAAATTCGATTCCAAGCTTTGGTATTTATCGTGTGATTTTATCTCTTGGAATTTTCGCCGCACTACTACTCTTCTAAGAGATTCTGCCTAAAAAATCCGGCCTTGGTGCCGGATTTTTTATGCAATGCTTGGATTTTGTTTTTTATTATTTTTTCTGTAATGTTTTGACTTCGCTTTTTATTAAATTTTTCATGCAAAATTTTAACTTCGTTTTTTATTAATTTTTTATAGCCGAAGAATAAGACACTAAGGGAAAGTGCAGCCAATATAACAAAATTAAGGACAGAAGAGTAAAAAATTTCGCAGAGAATAGTTGCTGATAATTCTTTATTTTTAATTGAGCGTCGTTTTTAGACGTTAAATAGTTCGTTTTAATATCGCACAAAATGAGATCTGGATTATTCATCTTTTCTATATTTTTATAGATAGCGTCAATAGAACCTGGACATATGGTGTCATAAGCATCAACGAACATCGCATTACTAATCACACGATCAAGCCCATAATTTCTTGCGCTTGATACGCCACCATTTGGTTTTGAAAGGATTTTATTTTAGGATTTTTCTAAAGTCATTTTTGACAAATTTCTAAAGTATTATTAGCAGAGTCATCATCAACAACAATCAATTCATAGCTATGAAAATTTTAATTGGCCACAGAAGAAACGGCCTAACAAATTGTTTCGCTTACATTATATGCGGGAATAATAATTGAAAGAATTAGGGCTGTTTCTGTCATTATTTTCCGTCCCTAAATTGATAATAGAATTGGTCGCGTTTTTCGTCTAGTATATTTTTTGCATAATTTGCCGAGCGCTCAAAATTAACTTGAGCATATTTCTTTCGCATTTCTTTATCCATCTTTACAAGAGCTTTTTCAATTTGTTGAATATTGCCTCTTGAAAAAACAAAACCTGGATTACACAGCTCAATATTTCCTCCACCATCGGAGGTGATGGTCGGGCAAGCCATAGACATAGCTTCGACGAGAGCGCGGCATACACCCTCCGTATAGCTTGGTTGTATATAAATATCAATATTTTTTAACCACTTAATTACCTCATCATGTGGAAGACCACCAATAAATTCTACTTCCTTTTCAAGGCCAAGTTCATGTGCCAGATTTTTTAAATAAGAATTATCTCCTATTCCCACAAGTTGATACTTAAATTTAAAACCTTTTTCCTTAAGGCTTTTCATAGCTTTAATTACGTCTTGCTGCCCCTTCCATCGAATATGAAGGAAACCAATCGTACCTAAAGTTAGAACATCATTATTTTTACCAATCTTTTGCAGACGCTTAGTTAAAACTTGTGGATCAAGCTGAGGAATTTCGACATCCGAACAACCTAATTGCTTGCCATTCGTTGGATAATGACTTTGCAAGAATCTTTCCGTAACATACAAAACAAAATCGGCGTCTCGAATAATTCGCTGCGCTGCCTTATCATAGTACCTAGCAACAATAGGACCAAGCTTGGTGCCGTGATAACGATAACCATCATAGATATATCCGGTAACTTCGACTAGTAGCGGCTTATGTAATTTTTTTGCAATTTTTGCTGCGTTAATAGTATAAAAATTACCTGGACTACGGACTATGACCTTATCAGCATTTTCAATCGATTTTTTTAGATCTGATCTGATTTGATTACGAATTTTAAGACTAAAAATACGGGATTTAGGAACCACTAAGTCGGGTGTTGTAACAAAATTTATTCTTGGATTTTTAGTAATAGCGTTGAATTTTTGCTTTGCAGTACATTCATCGTATATTTTAGATTCTTCGCGAAGGAATACAGTCAGCTCATCACAGTAGTTCAAGTACCGCTGAAAAATCTTATCATTGAGATTTCCATCAATATATAAATTATCGTTCTGATCTCTTTTAATACGAGAACCGCCTTGTACGAAAACCAGTCTCATATTCTATTCCTCATCCTCCACGATTTGGAGATGAGCCTCTTCAAGTTGAATTGGATCAACTACGGATGGTGAACTCATCATAAGATCCACACCAGAGCCATTCTTCGGGAAGGCTACAATATCACGAATATTTTTATTGTCATTTAATACCATGAAGATACGTTCGATACCGAAAGCACAACCAGCGTGTGGAGGTGCACCAAATTTAAAGGCATTCAACATGCCGCCGAAGCGAGCTTCGACATATTTCTCGTCGTAACCGAGAATGCCGAAAACTTTATACATCACCTCTGGATTGTGGTTGCGAACAGCACCAGAACAAATTTCAAAACCATTCATTACCATATCATACTGATCGGCAACAATCGCAAGTTTTTCTACGTCAGTTTTGGCAGCTTCGAGAGCTTTGAGTCCACCTTTTGGCATTGAGAATGGGTTGTGACCGAAATCTAATTTGTTTTTCCCTTCGTCCCATTCGTAAAATGGAAAATCCACAATCCAACAAAGTGCGACAAGATTATCGTCTTTCAAATTGAAGTGATCGGCAAAAGCGATGCGAAGTTGACCGAGAACCTTATTAACTTTCGAGAGTGAGTCTGCGCCAAAGAAGACAGCATCGCCATTTTCTGCACCAGTAAGTTCCTTAATTTTAGCCAATTCAGTCTCAGTGAGGAATTTAGCGATCGGACTTTTAACTTCATCATTTTCATAGATGATGTAAGCCAGACCACCCGCGCCAAGTTTACGAGCTTTTTCAGTGAAATTATCAATTTGAGAACGTGAAAGAGTGGCGCCATTTTTCACACAAATAGCCTTCACGGATTCGGTTTGGAATACCTTAAAGGAAGTATCTTTCAAAGCCTCTTTTAGATCGATTAATTCCATGCCGTAACGTAAATCTGGTTTATCTACACCAAAACGATTCATGGCTTCCTGATATGGAATGCGTGGGATTTCCTCTGAGAGTAATTTCTTGTGAGCAAAATCAGTAACCAAAGATTTAATTAATGGCTCCATAGTTTTGCGAACCACTTCACCCTCTTCCACGAAAGACATTTCGAGATCGAGCTGATAGAAATCGCCATAAAGACGATCGGCGCGTGGGTCCTCATCGCGGAAACATGGGGCGATTTGATAATAACGAGGAATACCACCAACCATTAGAAGTTGTTTAAACTGTTGTGGAGCTTGAGGTAAGGCATAAAACTGTCCTGGACGAAGTCTGGATGGCACAAGAAAATCACGTGCACCTTCTGGGCTGGAGTTGGCCAAAATTGGGGTAGTAACTTCAATAAAATCGTGCGCCTCCATATAATCACGCATAAAATGATAAAATTCCGCACGACGACGAAGCGTATGGAGCATACTTGGGCGACGCAAATCGAGATAGCGATATTTAAGACGAAGTTCTTCGCTGGATTCTACACCGTCATCATGAGTATTAACCGGCAAAGGTTCGGAACGGTTTAGTAATGTAAGAGATTCGACGACCAATTCAATGTCGCCCGTAGCAATATGAGGATTACGCAGAGCCGGGTCGCGCTCACGGATTAGACCAGTAGCAGAAATCACGAATTCATCACGCAAGCTTTCGGCGATGGCAAAATTTTCGGCATTTTCCGGGGTAATCACTAGCTGAATAATCCCCTCGTGGTCACGCAAGTCGATAAAGATTAATCCACCGTGATCACGCCTGGAATTTACCCAACCAGAGACCGTAACATATTGATTGATTTGTTGTTTTAGTTCTCCAGACAGTTTTCTCATAATCTCTATTATAACATAATAAACCAGTCAACTTTTCAAATTAATGAGTGAAAGAAAAATATCGCTGGAAAGCGATATTTGTCCTCAAATATTAATCCTTAAGATTGAATTTTGACTATTCAAGACTAATATTCGATATACTCTTGCCATGGGGCAGGAGGAATTTTCGACTTTTTGCGCGAAGATTCACGTTTAAGTCTACGCATATTTACGAATGCATCTCCTTAATAATTATTGCACACGACCTAGCCCCCACCAGCCACCGAGTGACTAAAAAGTGCAATAGAATTTATTTTATCAAATATTTTATATTTGGCAAATTTTGGGCATTGACAAGCATTTTGAAGATGCTTATGGCTATTGACAAATATGGGTATTTTATTGTTTGATATTTATTTTTTATATTAAATATGATATAAATTAGGCATGGATGAGATTAACCTCGGAGAAATGTTCGCCTATTTCAAGGCTAAACTCCATATTCTACTGATAATTTTTGCCCTAATTTTTGGATTAGGTTCTTTTTACGTATTTTTTATGCAAAAACCAAAATACGAAGCGACTGCTACGGTGATCGTAAGTTCAGATAAATCAAACACCAATTTGCCAAGCGAAGTAGCAACTAACAAAAACTTGATCGATACCTATACTCAGGTAGTAAAATCACACCGCGTGCTCGATAAGGTGAAAAACGATATGGGTACTGAGTTGAACTACGGCGATATGCTTAATATGATTGACGTCTCGGCAATTAAGGGTACGGAAATCATCAATATCACCACGACAGACCGCGATGCAGAATTCGCCACGAAGATGACCAATAAAATCGCGGATCACTTCGTGAAAGAAATCGCCAAGATTTATAATGATCGTAATATCAACGTGCTCGACTCAGCCGTCACACCGACGGAACCGGCCAATATTAAGGTAGTACGTCAAGAAATTATAGCTTTTGCAGCTGGTATTATCGTCAGTGTCTCGGTTCTCTTCTTAGTATTCTATTTCGATCGCTCAGTGAAGACGAGCGAGCAAGTCGAAAGCCAATTGCATTTGCCGGTGATTGGTAAAATTCACATGATTGACGCGGAAAAAGAACGCTTGAAACGCCGTCAGCGCGCCTTAGCCTTGAAGGCGAAGAAGGAAGCTAAAGAAGATGATTCAGCAGAAAATGCGGAGAATGCGGAAAATGAGGAAGAAGCTTCCGAGGAAGACTTAAGTAGTGAATTGATTTTGAAAAATAATCCAAAATCTATTATCAGTGAGGATTTCCGTACCGTACGTACTAGCCTGGATTTTAGCTTAGTAGGCAAAAACAATAATTCCCTCGTGCTAACCAGTACCGTGCCAAACGAAGGAAAGAGTTTTGTTTCCGCAAACCTGGCAATTGCTTTTGCCAATACCGGTAAAAAAGTTCTGCTTGTCGATGCAGACATGCGCCTGGGCCGTCAACACGAAATTTTCGAGCTTTCTAACCAAGCTGGCCTCTCGAATCTACTAGTCGAAACCGCCGGCGACCGTCTACGTAAATATGTACAAAAAACCGAGATTGAAAATCTTTCAGTAGTCACTCGTGGTGTGACCCCACCAAATCCAGCAGAGTTAATCGACTCGAAGCAAATGGAAAAATTCATCGCAACCGTAAAATCAAAATATGATTACGTAATCATCGACTCAGCCCCGGTTTACAACTTGGCAGACTCCCTAATTATTTCGAAAAAGGCCGATCGTACCATGATTGTTTGTCGCGCCAATAAAACCAATATCGATCACGTAAGGGACGGTTTGAAGTCTCTCCAAGCCATCGACGCTAATATTGCTGGTGTGATTCTTAACCAAATTCCGCTCGAAAAACGCACGGGATATTATAATCAATATTATCTATAAACCTAAAAACAGGAGGCGGCATGATTGACACACATCTGCATATTTTGCCAGGAATCGATGACGGGAGTCGTGATTTCGAGGAAAGTATTGCGATGGCCAAAAAACTCGTCGCGCTCGGGTTTACCGGTGCTTTTACCACCTCCCACTTTATTCCAAATAGCGAACAGCTGGCGGATAATAAAACCAAAACATGTCTGCGTGAAGAATTACAAAAACAGCTAGACGAGCTTGGGATTGAGTTCAAATTATATCCAGGCAATGAAATTTATGTGGATCCAGAAATGGTGAAATATATGCAAGAAGACCAGGCGTCACTACTGGGTGAGGCTACTAAGCTTAGTGCCGATGCTGCGAAAAATAAGAAGAAGAAACATTATGTACTCTTCGAGGTACCGTTCATGACTGAGGTGGGATATCTTAGGGAAGTAATTTTCGAAATGAAGAGCCAAAATATCGTGCCAATTTTAGCACATCCGGAGCGCTATGAATTCTTACAAAAGAAACCAGAAAAAGCCCTGGAGCTTCGCAAAATTGGGGTAAAATTACAGTGTAATATCGGTAGTATGGCCAAACAATATGGGCCAAAACCAGCCAAGACGATGAAATATTTTCTAAAGCATGGGTTGGTGGATTTTCTAGGAACAGACGCGCATCGTGCAGATGGAAGTATCTTCGAAAAGTACGAGAAAGCCTGCAAGAAAATTCGAAAAATCATTACCGACGAGGGACTGAAGAAGCTGCAAAAAAATAGCCTTTCGATTAATCATTAAATAACTTCCGCGTGGGAAGTTATTTTTTACTCTAAGAGTGAATCCAGGAGTGGCCTTTATGTTGATGGGGCGAGCTGGCTTCAATACTAAAAGAGTGAGCCGGTACCACGAATTTCGCTTTGGAGATTCAAGTATTTACGATAAACTGTTTGATATTCTTGGGTAGCCTTGGTGTAAGCTTCGTCTTCGAATGGGAGAATTACGAAGTAAAGTGGGGAGTTTTTGCCGCCACAAATTTCCTTAGTATCGCCATAGGCCAGGGTGCTTGGAATATGCAACTCACGGACACCGCCGAGCTTAGCACCGACCAATCCATCTGACCAACCCGTAATTAAGCTACCAGAACCAGTAACATCCAGCGGATCCTTCAAAGATTTTGGATTGTTATTATCATCGAAGGAAGAGTCGAAGACCGATTCATCAGAACACCAACCGAAGTAGTAGGCGAGATATTTACTCTCTTTCTCAAGCGTAGCGCCAGTACCGACACTTAAATCGATAGATTTCAAACCATCATTTTGAGCGCGAGAGACATTGTAAGACTTGATACTACTACGCGCAGACTTGAGGGTCTCAAAGTATTTATTGTTCAGAGCTTTCACGGCGTTTTCTTTGTCTTTTTTCTTCTCATCTAATTCTTTAGCGAGAACCTTAAGCTCGGCATTTTGTTCAGCCGTACCTTTTTTACTTTTTTCGCCATTCAAAACAATCAAGGCATAAACCATAATTGTGGAAACGAAGAGTAAGACTGCGATAAAACCGATAATAATGCGTTGCTTAGTACTAGTACGTAAACTTTTTTCGTCCATATTTTTACCTAAATAATTTCTCCACCAATTTTTTCTAATGATTGATTAATACTGTTCATTATAGCAGAGATCTCCTCAGAAAGGAGAGTCTTCTCAGTGGAAGCAAAATTTAAGTGGAAACTAAGATTTTTCGTGTCGGCACCTTCGGCTTGATAAATGGATGTAGCCGTGAGATGGAAGATGAGGGATGGTTGGGCCTTCAAAACCTCGAGAATAGCATTTTCGACCAAAGCAAAAGGTTTTTCTTCCGAAATCTTGACCGTAAGATCACGATTCACGGCCGGAAAGCGACTAAACTCCTTGATACGTTTATCAGAGGATTTTTGACCTAGTATGGCTTCAAGTTCTAATTCTAGACTAGAAATATCTTTGAGCTTCAGAGCGGTTTTGACGGAATTTTTTAATTCACCGAGGCAACCAATTTGAGTGCCAGAAAGAAGAATTTTAGCGGCACGTTTTGGCTCGAAATAACTCGAATTTTCACCGTCGGTAAAGGCCCGCAGCTCAAAATTCAGACCGAGCTTGTCGGCAAGATTTTCCAAAATCTGCTTAGAATAGTAATAATCAGCAGTAGAGACTACAGCCAGATGATGTTGCATTTTCGGGGTTTGATCAGAATTTAAGCCGAGAGATTTTTTAGCAACTTGATTCATTTCGTAAAGGGAGAAATCTGCAAAGCCAGCTTTTTGATTTTCACGAACCTTCTCAAGTAGGCTTGATGTGATAGAAGTACGGAAGAGCTGCAACTCAGGTGAAATAGAATTGGTAATTTCATAAGCATCCTCAATATTTTCACCGACACGTTCGAGTAATTTCTTGGAAATGAAGCTATAGGTTAGAACCTCATTTAGGCCAAGCTCAAGCGAAAGAAGATTTCTTAAAGTAGTTTTTAGTTCAAACATGGCATTCTTTTCGGCGCCAATGAATGGGCGAGAAGGTAGACTGAGTGGCAAATTATCAAAGCCGAGCAAGCGTCCAACTTCTTCGATAATGTCTTCCTTGATATGAATATCAGTACGCCAGAGTGGGGCCGTAACGAGGAGTTTTTCAGAGTCAGAAGCCACCTTGAAGCCAACATTTTCAAGAGTTTGGATGATTAAAGTCTGATCATAGCGTGATCCGAGAAGTTGATTAATCTCAGAAACTTTCACTGCTACCTGAATCTCAGATAAATCCTGCTTCAAAGAGTCAGCAAAACGGAGTTCAGCACCTGATTTCACGCCGAGTTTAGCTAAACAATCTTTGATAGCTGGAATAGTATTAACCGCAGGCTGCCCCTTCGTGAAGCGAGTAATGGCCTCAGAGAAAATACCGTGAGCCATCTGAGTCTTACGTAAATTATAGAGGCTAAAAGTAGCAGATTCGAGCAAGATACGGGTGGTTGAATCATCGATTTTGGTCGATTCCCCACCCATGGCACCGGCTAAAGCGACTGGAATGTCGTTCGAGGCAATCACGATATCATTGGAATTTAGTTCAATAGTTTTACCATCGAGCAAGGTTAAAGTTTCACCGGAGCGTGCCGCACGTACGATGATTTTTGCGTGGTCTAAACCACCGATTTTAACAAATTTATCATAATCGAAAGCATGAAGCGGCTGGCCAAGTTCTAACATGGTAAGATTCGTCGCATCGACAATTGGATTCACCGAATTCATGCCAGATTTAGCCAGTAAAACTGAATCTTTCGTCATCGAATAAAGATCCGAAAATTCCGGAGAAACGGGGTTCGCCAGGTTTAGATCAGAGACATTAACCAAACAGGCCGAGTAGCGTGGACAAAGTTTTTCATCGGCAATTTCAATGGAAATTTCATCAGACAGTCCATCCACAGTTTGGTCGAAGCTCACTGGTTCAGAGAATTTTTGACCAAGAATGCCGGAAACTTCACGCGCAAAGCCAATCAAACCAAAAGTATCTGGGCGATGGGTGAGGGATTTATTTTCGATATCGAGAATTTTATCATTTAAGTCAAAAACCTCAACTAAAGCAGCGCCTGGACGGCCGAGAGATTCGTCGACCTCAGCAATATAGTTATGATCAGAAGAAAGCCCAAGCTCATCTGGTCCGGCTAACATGCCGAAACTTTCATAACCACGAAGCTTACGCGAACCGAGCACAAAATTTTCACCACCAAAAGTATCTGGCACGATACTGCCTGGAGTAAGCCAGACAGCGATAATGCCAGCACGAACATTTGGCGCACCGCAGACGATTTGTACGAGACCAGAATCCAGGGTAGAAAACTTTTGATTGAGTTCTGGACCGGCGTCGATTTGGCAGAGGTGTAAGTGAGTACCTGGAATATCTTCACAGGTTACCACCTTAGCGAGATAGGCGCCACGATATTTTTCAGCCATATCCATCACACCTTCGACTTCGACGAGACGTGAACCGATTATTTTTACTAACTCCTCATCGGAAACTGGGATGGAGCCGACATATTGTTTGATTTTATTAAGTGAAATAAGCATTAAAATTCCTCCAAAAATTCAAGTTTGGCTGATTCAAAGAAACGAATATCATTGAGATGATATTTCATAATGACCAGACGGTCGATACCACCACCCCAGGCGAAACCGTGGTAGACTTCTGGGTCGATGCCGGCAGATTTTAAGACATTCGGATGAATCATGCCACAACCCATGAGCTCCAACCAGCCATCACCCTTCCCACCGAGGGAAGCCGGCTTTTCAATTAGTAACTCAAGCGAAGGCTCAGTGAATGGGAAAAAGCCAGGTTGGGTTTTGATACGCAATTTTTCACCATAATAGGTTTCAAAGAAGTTTTTTAAGACGCCGAGCATTTCGGACATATTAGCGGTTTTGGAAACAAAGACACCTTCGCATTGATAGAAAGTATGTTCATGAGTAGCATCCACATCTTCATTACGGAAGACGCGACCTGGAATCACCACAGCAATCTGGCCGTCCTTCTCGAGTTTATCTAGTCTCGAAGTGAGCGCGCGATATTGCATGGTAGAGGTGTGAGCAGGTGGAATAAAACCTTCCTTGGTGCGGAAAGTATCATAACCATCACGGGCCGGATGACCTTCTGGGAAGTTCAAAGATTCGAACATATGAAATTCATCGTCGAGCTGGGTAGATTCCATGACTTCGAAACCCATACGGGAATAAATATCAATCACGCGATCAAGTTCGATCATTAAAGGATGACGACTGCCATGATGAAAAGTAATTTTCGATTGATTGACGTCGAATGGGGCGGTGAGATCAATCGCTTTTACCGCGGTGTTTCGTTTAGTAGCCTCGAGAGCCTTAATTTGTTCAATAACGGCCTGCTTTTTTTGATTCAAAGCTTGACCAAAAGCCTTGCGCTCTTCGGGAGCTAAGGTCTTCATTTTTGCGTATTCTTCGCCGAGAGATTTAAGTTCGGCTTTTAGCTGTTCCAATTCCATAACTTCTTCTATTATACTCTGTTTTGAGGTGAAGTTGAAGACGAATTGGGAATAAAAAATCGCGCCAATTAGACGCGACTAGTGCAGATTTTTAGAAGAATTTAATGAAGATTAAAGAAATCACTGCGAGGATGATTAGTACTGGCCAAAACCAACCAAATTTACTAGTAGTTTTAAGGTCTTTAGCATAATCAGAATCTTCCACCAAGTCAGGATCACTCATTTTAGCTTGCATCCTGGCACGATTTCGAAGATCTGCGGTAATTCTTTGAGTGAGATCTGCATTTTTATCTTGATCTTTTTGTACAATTACGCCCATCTTTTCCTTTCGATATACATTACCATAGTTTATCATATTATGATATAATTTTTTTAATATTATTAAGGAGGTAAAATGGCAAAAAAGACTAAAAAGTCTGCACACAAGCCAAAAACGACTGTAAATACACCAGAGGTAACCGAAATTAAAGAAGAGGTTATCGAGGTCGTCGAAAAAGTTGTCGACGATAGCAAAAAAGCGACTGAGAAGGCTGAAAAGAAAATAACAAAAGAAGTCCTCAAAGTAGAAAAGAAAATTAAAGAAAGCAAAAATCCATTCAAGGGTTTCTTCGCTCGTAAATATCCTGAAGGTGAGAATATTTTAACGATTTTCGAAACTCCACGTATTTGGGGTGCAGTAATCGGTGAAGTAATCGGAACTATGTTCCTCTCGATGCTTCTACTGACCCTCGGAATCCAACAACCACTTTATATCTTGTTCGGTTTCCTTGCGGTCACCTTGGCAGTTTTTGCTTATTCAGGTGCGCATCTTAACCCAGCCACTACAATCGGCATGATGGCGACTCGTCGTGTATCTGCAATTCGTGGCGTACTTTACATCGTAGCTCAGGTCGTCGGTGCATGGCTTGGTTTATTAATTATCGGCGGACTCCGCACCGCTAGTGGCGCCAGCGCTGAACTTCCAACTCTGACCGCAGCAACTGGCAGTGACTTCTGGAAATACATGTTGATCGAATTCGTCGGTGTCTTCACCGTAGCATTCTTCTTCAACCGTGCTCAAGAATACAATCACAAGAAAAGTGCTTTCACCTACGCAGCAATCATCGCTGGTGGTGTAACTCTCGCAGTTCTCTTCTGTTTGATTCTTTCCGACAGCTTCTTTAAGCTTCGCAATAACTTCATCTTGAACCCAGCTATTGCTATCATGTATCAAATCTTCCCTACTTCAGCTGAGAAATTTGACGCTTTGATGGGTACTGTAGCTCTCGAATCTTTGGTCCACATTATCACCCCACTTGTAGCAGGTATTCTTGCCTTCTTTGTGGCTGATGTGGCTAAGGCTCTTTCAGATGACTGCGAATGTGAATACTGTGAAGAAAAGCATCACGACAAGTGCTGCAAATAATCTGTAGCAAACTAAATAAGACCCCCACGCGAGGGTCTTATTTTTTGACTATATTTTAGATCCGCTTGAGAGAGATTAAATCTAAAACCAATGGTAATCAAGTCCAATGATTTTAAAAGAAAATAACCCGCTTTAGTGCGGGCTATTTTTCTAACGATCCTTTGGAAAGAGTGGAGTGGCTGGTGGGGTGATTTCAGAAGCCGTAAAGATTTTCTCGATTGTAGTGGTGATTGGCAAAAACGGTTTAAGCAAGTGATTAACCATAAGAAGCTCATTCACGAGATTAACTAGAATTTGTTTAGCGACTTCTGGGTCGGTCTTAGCCACAGTCCATGGTTTTTGATCTTCGATATGTTTATTGATTAATTGAACTTGACTCCAAGCATAGTCAATGGCACCAGAGAAGTTAAAAATATCCATCAATTCACGATATTCTGGCGTAAACTCAAGAACCGGCACGTCCGTGAGACTGACCTGATTCTTTTTGCAGAGGGTGGCTAAACGCTGAACGAGGTTACCATAGTCGTTCGCGAGTTCATTATTATAGGCATTTTCAAATTTTTCCCAAGAGAAATCCGAATCCAGGAAGGTATCGATGTGACGAGAGAAGAAATAACGGAAAGCATCGACACCATGTTTATCCAGTACCTCAATTGGATCCACGACATTACCAATACTTTTACTCATTTTTTGACCGTCCGCCAAGATAAAACCATGTGAAAGGAGAGCCTTCGGAAGAGACAAGCCGAGGCCAAGCAAAATCGCTGGCCACAAAATAGCGTGAAAACGCAAAATGTCTTTACCGACAATACTAACGGTGGCTGGCCAATATTCAGAAATATCCTGATCTGGGTAACCAAGCACGGTGATGTAATTAGTCAAGGCGTCCATCCAGACATACATCACCTGAGAATCGTCGCCTGGCACTGGAATACCCCAGGAGAGGTGAGATTTTGGACGTGAAATTGAAACATCTGGCGCATCCGCTAGAAGCTTTAAAATTTCATTTTTACGAAATTCTGGTAAAATCTGCATTTCCCCGCTTTCGATTTTGGCGCGAATTTCATCTTTAAAATCACTGATGCGGAAATAATAATTTGATTCAGAAAGATGACTGTATGGCGTTTGATGATCTGGACAGATACCTTGATTTTCGGTGTATTCTTTTTCGGTGACAAAACTTTCACAGCCCTCACAATACCAACCGTCATAGCTGGCGGTATAAATATGTTTTGAAAGTTTTTGCCAAATTTCCTGCACGCGCTGCATGTGTTCTGGATCGGAAGTACGGATGTAATCTGTGTATTTTACATCAAAACGGGCGATGAATTCTTGGAATTTTTTAGCATTATCGTCAACATACTGCTGAGTGTCGATACCAAGAGACTTAGCTTTTTTCTCGATTTTATTACCATGCTCATCGGTACCAGCTTGAAAACGCACAGAGTTGCCCAGAAGTTCCTGATAGCGTTTATAGATATCGGCAAGTAAATAATCTTCGGCATGTCCGATATGCGGCAGGCCGTTAACATATGGTATAGCAGTGGTAATATAGATATTTTTCATAATTTCCTAATAATTATAGCAAAAATCAAGTATTTCCTCAATTCAAAAAAGAGGCCAGGAAGCCTCTTTTGAATCTTCTATTCGGTAATACTGCAAGAGAAACCCTGGAGATTTTGAGTAGTGAGAACATTATTAATCGAAAGATTGAGTTTACCATCAGCGTCGGCGGTAGCGAAACTTTGATTTTTAAAGTCATCAGTCTTCTGATACGCTTCGAGGTCTTCCGATTTTACAGTGACCGAGAGAGAGACGATTTTACCGTCAAGACCAGAAGTGGTGGTCTTATGATTTTCGGTTTTTTCGGTGCGACCATTTTTATCGGTGAGTTGATTCTCAGAATCGATGGACTCTTTAGCGGTTTTGGCAGACTCGGAAGAACTGAATTCATAAACCGTACGAATTTCAATAGTAGACAAAGAGCCTTGATTGTAAGTAAAAATTTTGGTAATTTCACCTGAAGTGGCACCATATTTAGTGCTATTCTCCTCGGAAACTTTTGACGTACATTCAAGAATTTGATTTTCGTTAGCAACGACGGTGCTCTTATTACTGGCGCGAGAAGATTTCTTAGGCTGATTACCCAGGGCATTGATCAAGAAAATAATACCCAAAATGACAAAAACACCCGCAATCGCAATAATGGCGATCATTTTAGAATCAAGCTTAAGTGCTAGCTTCTTCGGATTCTGCGCCTTAGTGGCTTCTTCGTTTTTCTCTTTTTCGTAATCATGGTAAGAAACTGCACTACCGATGGAACCTGGCACTGGCTCGGCAGCTTTCAACGGATTTTTTTCTTGGTCTTCAAGGAATTTTTCATGTTTGGTCTTTTCAGTATCGTCGGTGTGGTCTTCTTTAGTAAAATCAACACTGTCAGAAGCAGAATCCTTAGTGGCCTCGGCAGACTTAGTGGCCTCTGTATTTTCCGTACCATCCAAATTCATCAGTGGCGGAAGTGGGGTATGGCTAGGCGCGGTTAGATCGTCTGAGTTTTTAGTTGTAGCAGAAGTGGTAGCAGTTTGATTCATAGAAGAAGCAAAATCAGCAGAGGGGGCAATAGTGACTGGCTGATTAACATCAGAAGCCGCATCAAGCTTATCTAAGCCAATAGTTGAAAAACCTTCGGGAGCTTGAGTCGAAGAATTAGTATTTTCAGATTTATTTTCGGGGGTGTAATTATTTAATTCTTCCATTAAATTAGCAAAGTCTTCGCTGCTGTCTGCTTGATTCATGAAACATCCTTTTTATGTGATAACTCTTAAGTTTATTCTATCATAAATTAGCGTAAACTTTATCAATAAATCACGATATGCTATAATAATTAGGTGAGTAGTGCTTTCAAAATAGCCAAGACTTATAAGACGCTATATATTTTTAGCGCTTTTTTGCTAGTTTTATCCGGATTAATCTTTGGTTTTTCAAGAGTCCGCTCGGCTTTTGCCGAAACTAAAGATCCAGATACTGGAGAAATTTCGGATATGCATTATGTGACATTTTTTGCCGATAATAAAACCTTGACGATTAAAACTAACGCTAATACCGTCGAAGAAGCTTTGAAGCGCTCAAATATTGCCGTAGAAAATTATGATAAGGTGGAGCCTGTCCGTACGGAACGGATTAATTCTGATAATTATCGCATCAATATTTACCGTGCTAAACCCGTTACCTTGAGTGACGGACAGAAGACGGTATTTTTAATGACTGCGACTACGGATGAAAAAGCGCTTTTCAAGGAAGCGGGTTTCAATGTTTATGACGGTGATGTAGTGACCAAGGTGGCTGACCACGACATTTTGGAAGCTGGATTATCGACAAAGTATCGCCTGACCCATACGGGTGGCCATGAAGTAACCGTGGAAGAAGAAATTCCTTATGAAGAAAAAACTGAGAATGACGCAAGTATAGCAACGGGTCAAACCAAACTTGAAACTATGGGCGAGGTAGGTCGCAAGCAATCAATCTATAAGATTAATATGGTAAACAACGTGGAGGTTTCACGCGAGTTAGTTTCAACTAATATTATTAAGCAGCCAGTAGCTAGGGTGACCAAGGTTGGTAGTAAAAAATCCATTCCACCAGATTGGGGAACCTGTGCAAATTACGCCAGAAGTGCGGGCGTTTCAGAAAATGACCTTTACGTAGCTTTGACTTTAATTATGCGCGAATCAGGATGTCGTTATGATGCCACTAATGCTGGATCAGGCGCTTATGGTATCCCTCAGGCACTTCCAGGCTCGAAGATGGCTTCAGCTGGTAGCGACTGGAAAACTAATCCAGTGACGCAAATTCGCTGGATGATTGGCTACGTGACTGGACGCTATGGTGGCTGGAGTCAGGCCTGGGCTTTCTGGAGTAGCCATCACTGGTACTAGGAGAAAAGATGTTACAGAATAAAAAATCCCTGGGACAGAACTGGCTAAAAGATCGTTTTACTTTGGAAGAAATTGCCGAAAGCACGAAAAGTGAAGTGGATTTCTGCGTGGAAATTGGACCGGGCCTCGGTACACTGACAAGTTCGCTGCTCAGGCGTTTTCCAAAAGTCGTGGCGATTGAATTCGACGAGAAATTGGCCCATAATCTACCGAATTCTTTCCCCGGTAAAAATCTAGAAGTAATTAATGCCGATGTTTTGGATTTTGATTTTAATCAACTTGCTGGAGAATTTTCCGTAGTCGGAAATATTCCTTACTATATCACTAGCCCAATTATTCGTAAATTATTAATACTCGAGAAAAAACCGGTAAAAATCGTACTTCTGATGCAAAAGGAAGTGGCGGATCGAATTCTCGAAGAAAAAGGTCGCTACTCGTTTCTGACTTTATTCGTGCAAAATTATGCCGAGGTAGAAGGGGGGATTTTCGTGGAGCGTGAACTTTTCACCCCACCACCAAAAGTTGATTCAGCTTCGGTAATATTTTATCCCCGAGAAAAAGCCTTAGTCTCAGAAGAAGTTTTGAAATTCGTGAAGCAGTGCTTCGCAAATCCACGCAAAAAACTTCAAGGGGTGTTGCCACATTTTACTGGACGCAGCCGCGAAGAAATCGTGAAGATTTTTGAAGAACTTGGGCTTGATTTAGATGCAAGGCCAGCGAACCTGGATTTATTAGAATACGAAAAGTTACTAAATAAGATTAAAGAAAATTAATCGTAAAAAGAAAAATAACCCGCCGAAGGGTTATTTTTTAAAAGTCAATTCCCTCATCATCGTAGAAGATATCATCATAGAAAGGATCGAATTTTTTATTTGACTGAGATTTTGATTTTGAGTTTCCAGAATAACTATCATAAGAATTAAAAGAATCATCAGCAAAATCGTCATCAAAACTACGGCTACGACCGTGATTGAATTTATTACCGAAACCATTGTCGGCATATTCATTAAAGAGATCTGGTTGATAGCCAAGCTCGGCCAGGAAGCGTGACGGCGTATTAACATTAGATTTACCATGCAAAAATCTCACGGAAGTAAAAGTGAGAAAGAGACGCTTTTTGGCGCGAGTCACACCGACATAGGCCAGACGACGTTCCTCTTCGATACTATCCTCATCGGAACTCATAGAACTTGGGAAAAGACCTTCTTCCATGCCAACTATGAAGACGACCGGGAATTCAAGACCCTTGGCCGCGTGAAGTGTCATAAGGGTGACGGAATTATCACGAGTCGATTCATCAGAAGAAGACATCAGAGCGGAGTCGGCCAAAAAGTCCTCGAGGGTATCGAAGTCCTTAGTATTACCGACGAGAGCGTCGAGGTTTTCCTGACGCTCGGTAGTGGCCGGAGTGCCATCATCGACGAGGTTAGCAAAATCAAAATAATTAATGACTTCGGTGATAATTTCCGACGGATTGGCGGTACGGTCGATAGTCTTGAGGAAATTTTGCAGACGCAAGAAACTATTTTTGGCCTTACCCGATAAAACATGTTCAGCATCTAATTCAACAAGCGAACCATCTAGGCCGAGCGCGAGATAGATTTTTTCTAGACTTGCTGGACCGATGCCAGAAATGACATTCTTCGTCACTCGTTCGAAAGAAACACGGTCGCGTGGATTAAGCACGAGCCTTAGAATAGCTAAAACGTCTTTAATTTCCTTACGATCGTAGAAACGAATGCCGCCGATAATCTTATAGGGAATATCACGCGAAATCAGGGCTTTTTCCATAGCAAAACTCTGCGCGTTGGTACGATAAAGCACAGCAAAATCTGAGAAATTATTCACTTCATTTTTGGCATTGGCTAGGAGATTGATAATTTTTAGCGCCACAAAACTGGCTTCAGCCGATTCGTCATTGAGGGCCTGAATTTCCACCTTTTCACCATCGCCAGATTCGGTGAATAACTCCTTGGAGCTTCTAGTTTTATTGTGCTCAATAATTTGCTGTCCGGCTCTTAGAATATTACCGGTACTGCGATAATTTTGTTCGAGCTTGATGACTTTGGCGCCGGGAAAATCGGCCTCAAAGTGCAAGATATTACGAAAATCGGCGCCACGCCAAGAGTAAATTGATTGCCAGTCGTCGCCGACCACACAAATATTTTGTTCACGACCAGTGAGCAGCTTAATCAAACGATATTGCACATGATTGGTATCCTGATACTCATCGATCAAGATATGATGGAAGCGAGTCTGCCATTTTTGGTGCACGGCTGGATTGGTCTCAAAAAGCTCCACGGTTTTTAGTAAGAGGTCGTCAAAATCAAGAGCAGAGGCAGCGGACTTAAGTTTTTCATATTCAAAGAAAACTTTGGCGATATTTTTTTGCTGAGGGTAACTGGCGGAAGCTTCGTATTCTTCCGGCAAGACACCGGCATTTTTCGAGCTCGATATAGTACTTTGAATAGTTTTCGGACGAAGATTTTTATCTTCAAAACGGAGATTTTTAATCGCACGCTTGATGAGAGCTTCCTGATCGGAGGTGTCATAAATTAAGAAATTACGATCAAGGTGGAGATTCTCAGCTTCCATACGGAGAATTTTGACACAGATACCATGGAAGGTCCCCATGAACGGCATAAAATTACGTGGCACTTCCGTGGTCGCAAAAAGATCGGAAGTAAAGAAAGATTTTAGAGTTTCGGGATATTGATTAGTTTCTTTTGAGGCTTGCTTTAAGAGATGAAAAAGACGTTCGCGCATTTCCCTAGCAGCTTTATTAGTGAAAGTGACCGCGAGGATTTGTGAGGGCAAAATCCCATGAGTAATCAGATTGGCAATACGGTGTGTGAGGGTTTTAGTTTTACCAGAACCGGCACCAGCCAAAATCAAGAGCGGCCCAGAAAGAGTTTCGACGGCGTCAGCTTGGGCGGGATTTAACTCAGCAGTAAAAAGATTCATAGATTAATTATACGCTACTTAAGGACAAATATCCGCTGAATCATTTGCTGACAGATAGACATTGAAGCGAGATAACTGGCGAGAAAAAGTAATAACGTGATAGTAAAAATGAAAATGCGCCACCCCATTAAATCGTAGAGGAAATAATTTAGCACAATTAGGGCAAGGAGACTAATCAAGATAATCAGAGTGAGAATATCCATGTATTTCTTGGTGATTTCAAAATTTTGCTTTATCTCATGGATGGTATCATGCATGGTGAGTTGGCCCAGATAAACTTGCACAAGATAGTACGTAGTGGCATTTAACACGGCGGGATTAATCGATTGGCCAGACTCCGCGAGAGAGTGATCAATCTTGGCAGAAAAATTATCCATCAGAGTTTGTTCGAGATCAATATTGCTAGGAATTTGATAAATATTATCGATGATGAGATTCTGATATTTTTGATACTCCTCGGGCAGAATTAGTTGGCCAAGCAGCTTCGGAAAGTTATTCTGCAGAGTTTGAAGATTATACATAACCTCGCCCGGCATGATTTGATTATCTGGAAGATTTTGAGCAAAATTAACAATCTCCGAATTCATAGTGTTAGTAAATTCCTGATTGCCTGAGCCATAAAAGCGGTCGATAATGGCAGATTTAGTTTGAGAGACTTTGATCGCATAGTAAGTGGGATTTTCACTAAAATATTTTTTCACAAAATTGGCATTCATAAAAGTCTGGTTGGCTTGACTAATAAAACCAGCAAGCAGGGCCACCACAAACAAGAAAATTAGCGCCAGAAGATGACGAATTTTGAAGCGCTTGAAATTTTGCTGGATATTGAGCATTACCTTTATTATAGCAAAGAAATATCAGGCCACGCGGAACCTGATATTTTTATGCTGCAATGGATGCGATGTTTCTATCTAAGAAATATCTAATTAGGATCCTAGATGCCAACCAACGGTTTAACGTCGGCGCCCAAGTGATTGAGGCGACGGGCAAAATCTTGATAACCGCGATTAATCGAATAGACGTTGCGTAAGATAGAAACGCCAGGGGCAGCCAACATGCCGAGCAGTAAGACTACAGCCGGACGAAGAGCTGGAGGTGAAACGAGTTCAGCCGCGCGCCAATTAGTCGGGCCAGAGACGTAAAAACGGTGTGCGTCGAGTAATTCTACCTTGGCGTTTAGGTTGGTGAGATAAGTGGAATAAATCGCACGATTTTCAAAAACCCAGTCATGAATCAAGGTGCGCCCTTTAGCCATGGCGGCAATCACGGTGAAGAATGGGAGGCTATCAATATTGAGACCTGGGAATGGCATGGGATGAATTTTGTCAGCTGGTGCTACTAGGTTGGATTTCAAAATATGCAAATCGACTAGACGAGTACGGCCATTATAAGAGAAGTATTCCTCAGAACGCTCAATTTTCGCGTGCATAGAACGCAAAACTTCGAGCTCAATTTCAAGAAATTCAATCGGGGCGCGCGTAATGGTAATTTCAGATTTAGTGACTAAACCAGCTGCCAGAAAAGACATAGCTTCGATCGGATCTTCACTAGGATAGTATTCCACGTCTTTATTAAGACATTTTAATCCATGAACCACAAGCGTAGTAGTACCAATTCCCTCAATTTTAACTCCGAGGTCCTGCAAGAAGAAACAAACATCTTGCACCATATAATTCGGTGAAGCCCCCACGATGGTGGTTTGACCAGGATAAAGCGCAGCGGCCATGAGAATATTTTCTGTCACCGTGTCACCACGCTCGATAAGGACGATACGCTTGCCTGATTCGTCGCGAAGAATTTTTTGATCTACCTTAGCCTCGTAAAAACCAGTATGGGTAGTGGCATCGACATTGAGGCCAAAAACTGAAAGGGCGCGAAGATGTGGCTCGACAGTGCGAGTACCAAGAGAGCAGCCACCAGCGTAAGGCAGGGCAAATTCCTTATAGAAATGAAGGAGTGGCCCCATCAACATGAGGACCGAGCGAGTCTTGCGGGCAGCAGCGAGATCCATTTCATCAAGCTTAAGTTCACGTGGAGGAGTGATTTCTAAATCTTTTTGACGATTGACCCAACGACACTTCACGCCGATCGACTCGAGAACTTCAATGATACGAAAAACTTCTTCGATACGGGCGAGTTTTTTCAGCGTAGTGCGACCATGGTTAAGTAGCGCAGCGCAAAGTAGAGCCACCCCGGCATTCTTAGAAGAATTAACTGTAATAGAACCACTGAGGGTTTTTCCGCCATTAATACGATAAGACTGAAAAGAGGAGTCGCTGACGGACAAAATCTGATGACCGAGCGCGGAGGAAATTTTTTTAATCATTTCGAGAGAAGTATTTTGATCACCTTTTTCGATACGATGGACGGCGGATTGAGAAGTGCCAATCATCTTCGCGAGCTCGCCCTGAGTGATGCCCTTTTCACGGCGGAGATTAGTAATAATGGCGCCGATTTCTTCTTGATAAGTTTTTTGTTTCATAAGAACCTTTCCTAATAAACCATAAATATTATATCATGGATGGTATATTTTGAAAATAAAATAGGACCCCCTGAACGAGGTCTTATTCGGAGAATTTTTCAGATTTTAGGCTTCTTTGACACCGCAAACTACGTTATTGGCATGCACCCAACCCTCGACCGAGCCACCGTCAAGATATTGACCAGAAGTGGAAGCGACGCGCATGGTTTGACCTTGCTTAATATAGTCATGGATTGGGTCAGTAATCATGTACTCCTGATCGGTTGGACCAAAATCATGCTCATTGACATAGGCGACGATTTTTTGCAATAAATCGGCAGAAAGAATGTATTTACTGACATTAATTAGGTTAGATGGAGCTTCTTCGACGGATGGTTTTTCGACCACATTAGTGAGCTTGCCGTCCTGAACTTCAAGCACACCGTATTTATCAACTTTTTCTTTAGGAATTTCGACACCTAAGATGGCCGAGTCAGTTTCAGATTGAAGAGAATTAATCAGAGAAGTGGCAGCAGATTCGCCCTCTGGATTCCAAATAAAGTCATCACCCATATAAACAATCACGGGTTCGTTAAGATTATATTCTTCAGCAGCCATGGCGACAGGGACGGCAGTACCATATTTACTATTGGCATCTTGAGCGATGTAATGAATTTTAACGTGCTCTGGAAGAGTCTTCGTAAGAGCCACGCGGTCACCCTTACCGCGCGAGATTAAATAATCATTCAGCACAATATTATCCGAGTAGAATTCGCGAACTTGGCAAGGTTCAGTATTGCTGACCACCATATAAATATCGGTAACCCCGGCTTCAATGAGTTCTTGCACAGAGTAGTCGACGAGCGGACGGTTACCAACTGGCAACATAGATTTTTCAATAACTTTAGTAATCGGTAGACGACGGGTACCCCATCCGGCCACAGGAATAATGGCTTTGGTAATTTTCTGCATTTTTTCTCCTTTTCTGCATTATACCATATTTTCCCCAGATAACACCTCTTAACCCTGAACTAACATCTCAAGTGCAACACCTTGAGGGGTTAGAGTAGGTAACAAGTTATTTAAAACTAATCAAGGAATCGCGCCAATACTCAGAATGTTCGCTAATTAAGAGGTCAGCGACAGTGGCGGCGATATTGGTTAGGCCGGCGTCAGGTAAATGATTTAGTCGATAATGCTGACTAAACTCGGTATTATCATAAAAATAACAGGGGACGAGATTAGTGGTATGAGAGGTTTTAGCTTGATGGGTGGTGGTATCAAAAAGTTCCTCAGCATTACCATGATCAGCGGTAATCAACATCATACCCTTCAACTCATCAACCTTTTTCGCGAGGCGCTGAAGTTGTAAATCTATGGCTTCCATAGCCACCACAGTCGGCTCGAGCTCACCGAAGTGTCCCACCATATCGCCACCGGCAAAATTAATTCGGACAAAATCAAATTCAGACATTTTTTCAATTACAGCATCGGTAATCTCCGCGGACTTCATCCAAGGACGCTCGTTGTAAGGACGCGTATCGGATTTAATTTCAAGAAATTCTTCACCTGGCAGTGGTTCATAACTATTGCCGTTAAAGTAATAGGTGATGTGACCAAACTTGGCAGTTTCAGAACAGGCTAGCTGAGTGAGGTTTTTAGTGGCCAAATATTCATGCAAGGTGTGATGGATTTCGACTGGGGAAACTAAGGTATGCTCCGGAAAATGACGATCCACATCATATTCGGTGAGGCTAGCAAAATAAATCGGAAGCTTCTGATCCTGCTCAGTGCCACGATTAAAACCAGTAAAATCATCGAGACAAAAAGCTTCGGCAATTTCAAGGGCGCGGTCGGCACGAAAATCAAAATAGATGAAACTATCGTGTGGCTGAACTAGACCAATTGGATGCTTCGCCTCATCTGTCACCACAAAAGCTGGAAGATACTGATCTTGGAGGCTAGGGTCAGATTCACGGAAAAATTTAATCGCCGCGTCTGCAGAATTAAAGTAATGAGCGGCCTGGCCATGAACTAAGGCCTGCCAGCCACGTTCCACGATTGACCAATCAGTTTGATAGCGGTCAGCAATGAAGACCATGCGACCACCGCCAGAGGCGATTTGAATATCGACGTCGAACTCGGCTTTGATTTCTGCGACCGCTTGATTGAATTGAGCGAGGTATTTCTCAGCCGACTGTGGCGCCACATCGCGACCATCGAAGACCGCGTGCACACGCATGGTTTTGATACCAGATTCGGCAGCACGTCTCAACATGGCAAATAGATGAGATAACTCACTATGTACACCACCATCAGAGAAAATTCCGGAAAAATGGAGGGTGGACTGGTGGGTTTTGAGATTTTCGATAGCCCCCTGCCAAGCGCTGGATTGCCAGATTTCACCGGTAGAAAAAGCTTGATTAATTTTAGCAATACCCTGCTTAATGATTTGACCACTGCCAAGCGCATTATGTCCAACTTCGGAATTCCCCATTTGACCAGCCAAAATACCAACCGCCTCACCGGAAGCTTGAAGGGCTAACTTAGGATAATTTTCCTCCAATTGATGTAAAAACTCAGTGTAGGCTAGCGCCACGGCGTTACCTTCGATTTCCTGGCGAATACCCACCCCATCCATCACCACAAGGACGACTGGACCGGTATAATTTTTCTTTGATTTTGTTTGCATGACTCACCCTTTTTAATTTTTAATTATAATGCGTTTGATTTTCGGCAGCAGAGGCCAGGACATTTTCGAATAGGACGCCAATAGTAAGTGGGCCTACGCCACCAATCTTTGGAGTAATAGCAGAAATATCGGTACGCGCGCGAATTTCATCATTAATATCACCGAGAATCACTCCACCTTCACTAGCGGTACCAGCATCGACAATCACCGCACCCTCGCGAATCATTTCAGAAGTAATGAGGTGAGGATTACCTGTAGCGGTGATAATAACATCGTGATTTTTGAGTTCAGAAAAATCAGAACCGCGATGAAAAACTGAAACACGAAGGTGGGAATTAGTGAACATGCGAATGAGCGGTTCACCCACCAGACGCCCGCGACCGACAATGGCAATTGATTTATTATTCAGTTCGATACCGTAGCCAGTAAGCAGCCAATTAATCGCCGTAGCCGTAGCACTATCAAAGCGACTTTTGCCAGTCAAACCATCGACGTCTTTTTCGGGAGCGATCAGGGAGACCAGCTCCTCAGTCCACTCAGGATTTTGCAGTGGAAGTTGCAAAATTATCGAAGAAACCGAACTGTCTTGATTAGCAGATTCGATGGCGGATTGAATAGCTTCCTTGGTAGGATTTACTACTTGGTCAATCACCTCGATTTCAATATCTTCACCGTAAGCTTTCTTCAGACTGACATATTTTTCGATGACGGGATTATTTGAATCGCGAATAATGACTAATTTTGGACGGATTTTACGCGAACGGAGGGCCTTTACCTGATGAGCTTGACGCTCCTTAATAAATCCAACTAATTCACGACCGTTTAATTCTTTAACCATGGAGCTCCTTATTTAATTTCGTCCGGTTCTTGTTCGATCTTTAAGCCGAATTTATCGAAGACAATTTTTGCGATTTCAGCACGAGCGGCGGCAAGATCAGCATAGGTTTCGGCAGATTCGTTAATCAAAATTAGAGCGGCCTTTTCACTGACTTTCATACCATGGAAGACCTGGCCTTTAAGACCAGCATGTTCGAGAAGCCAGCCAGAGTTGACTAAGTTAGTGCGTTTCTCTGGAGAATCTGGACCGACTTCTTTAGCATTGCGCCAAACTTCGATACCACGCGCCTCGGCCTCGTCGGCCTCCTCGTCAGTGAGGTAAATATTTTTGAAAAAGCTACCGGCGCTGGCGATTTTTTCTGGATCTGGAAGCTTAGAGTTTCTCACTTCACGAACCATGCGTGCGATATTACTTGGCGAAAAATCAGTTTCTTGATGCTCATCGACGTAGGCCTGCAAGGAGCGGTAGAATGGTGGATTAAGTTGACCTTTTTTCAAACGAATGACGATGGAATAGATAAAGTAACGACCGACGCTTTCGCCAGAATTAAAGATGGACTTACGGTAGCTCATCTGCATATCTTTCGCAAGGATGGTTTTAAAAGTTTTTTCCTGTAGATCGTAAACATCGGCAGAAACAATCACCTGAGTAACTTCCTGACCATAGGCGCCGATGTTCTGAACTGGAGAGGCACCAGCGGTACCTGGGATACCAGCCATCGCTTCGATGCCAGAATAACCGAGGGCAGCGGTGAAGTTGACCAGAGAGTCCCAAATTTCACCACCATTAGCACGGAAATAACCATAGCCTTCTTTTTCAGCTTCAGTTCTTACTTCGGCACCGTAAGCGGCTTCGATTTCCTCAGGGGAAAGCTGCGAAATGCCGAGAATACGATCGAGCAAGATCACACCTTGATAACCTTCATCGGTAGCGAAGGTATTAGCACCATTACCAAGGATGGTGACTGGAAGATTTTTTTCAGCGGCGAATTGATAAGCTTCTGGAATTTCATCTTTGGACTTGATTTCGATGACGTATTTAGCGGGGCCGCCAATACGCATGGTAACAAGATTTTTAATCGGGACATTTTCGGAAATTAACATTTATTCTCCTTAATTTTTATTGAGCTTTAACAATGGTTTAAAATTCAAAATAACTAAATCATTACTTTTATTTTAACATAAACAAATCCCGGCCTCCCATGTTAAAATAGATAAGTAATGTTTGAGCTCCATGAAGTATTCAAGTTTATCAGCTTCTGGTTTTTGATGTTCATGATTTATTCTTTTATTGGCTGGATTTTTGAATCTACTTGGATTAGCATCGAACAACGTAAATTCCAAAACCGTGGATTTCTCTTCGGACCAATCTGTCCAATTTATGGCGTGGGAATGGTCTCATTCTTAATCTTAACGCAAGAAATTCATTTCGAATGGTATATTGAATTTTTTATTTTCGCCCTAATCTGTACGGTGATTGAATATACTACTAGCGTAGTGATGGAAAAAATCTTTCGCGTGCGCTGGTGGGATTATTCAGAAACCACACGTTTCAATCTTAACGGTCGCGTCTCACTCGAGACTTCTCTTGGTTTTGGTCTGGGCGGTATGGTGATTAAATATGGCTTGCATCCATTTATTTTGCACTTAGTTTCACCACTTTCCTGGCCAATGATTGAATCAATAAACGCTGTACTGTTTGTGGTTTTAGTAATTGATATTATTTTCACCACAGTAGCCACTTTGGAATTACGTGACAAATTCAGCGCAAAATTCGGTTCAACCAAAATTGACTTAACTTCTGAAATTAAAAAGCTCACCCTCGAATACTATTCGCGTGCTGCTAGATTTAAGCGCCACATGGCCAAAGCAGCAATGAAGAATATTCAAAAAACTCAAGAAAATATTGGCAACAAAATCAATTCGATTACTAAACCAAAGAAATAACAACTACAGACTGTCTGAAATTTTTCACAAAAAGTTTTTGCTTTCAACCATTGACTTAGGGTGATAAAGATCATTAGCTTAGAGCGATAAATTATTTTGGACTGAGATATTTTTCAAAATGCGAAAGATAATAAGTGGTAAAGCCCTGACGAAATTTTCGACGTAATTCTTTAATAAAACTTGATTCCTTACCATCGACGGTGAGTAAAATCACCTGTTTTTTGGCACGGGTAAGCGCGACGTAAAAGAGGCGACGTTCCTCATTGGCTGAGACCTGATCTAGACTTAATTCTTCTGCAATCTTTATTAGCTCAGTTTTAAGTGGCGGGTCCTTGACGTGAGCCGGAAAACCCAACTTGGCATCGCGATTATTGAGAAGGATTACATAATCAGCCTCAAGGCCCTTGGATTGGTGCACGGTGAGAAAGCGGATTTTTAAGTCGGGGCGCGGGCGAAATTCTACGCCGTTAGAGGTTAAATTAAACTGCGTGCAGTGCAAAAGACGAAACTGATCTACCTGGAAACGACCGAGCAATAAAATCGAACTGTCTCGTGGAAGAGATTCAAGATAATGCGTCAGCACTTCTAAGTCGAGCCGCTCCGAATCGCCACAAATCTCGACAACCGCCTCCGAAGAGTCTTCTTTTTGACTTCGAATTTGTTTTCGGATTTGAGTATGATCCTGCATAATAAAACTCGAACTTAGACCCGCAAGCGTGGGGCCAAAACGATAAGTTTTCGAAATGCGATGCAAGGAAAAATCACCCCAAAATTTACGGAAATTCAGAGTAAAATCGACACGACTACCACTAAAACCATAAATGGCCTGCCAATCATCACCCACGGCGAATAGGTTGGCCTGCGAGGATTCAATGAGAAGATGCAAAAATTCCTGTCGCAGAGCCGAGAGATCCTGATATTCGTCGACGATAATATAGCGAAATTGAGTTTTAATCTGACCAGAACGAAGATGCCGAATCGCTAATTTGATTAACCCAGAAAAGGTGGTCTGATGTTTTTCTAAGAGTTCTGACAATTCCTTTCGATATTGCTCGGAGACCATAAGAAATAATTTACGGTATTCCTCTGAGGAGAATTTGTTAGCAATCTGTGCTACGGTCTCGGATTCCAATTCATGTAAGTCGAGAAATTCTCGGATAATTGATATCAGTGTAGCCTTATCATCAGAGTCAGAGCTAGGGTCGTCAGCTGGATCTGTCTTGTCTGCGACCACAGAAAAATCTGACCAGAGGCTACGAAGTAGTTTCAGGGCTAAACTATGAAAAGTCTCAATTGTGATGTTCGGTGGCGGAGATTTTCCGAGCAAAATTTGCTCCGCAAATACTTGATAATATTCACGTAAAAAACGTTCTCTGAGCTCCGTGGCGGAATCATGCGTAAAAGATAAAACTAATATCTCTGGAGGGCTGGCGAAACCAGATTGCAGAAGATAGAGAATTTTACCGAGAATAGTAGTAGTCTTGCCGGAACCCGCACCGGCTACGACTAGATTAAATCTAGCTGGATCATAAATCGATTTGCGTTGCTCCCTGTCGAGCGGATGATTTTCGACACGAAAGTCCGGGGGCAGAGTATCGAGGGATTTGCTACTAGATTGACGAGCGGAAAAACGCACTGATGAGATATTTGATATGTGGTCGATTTCGGCTTTTTCGAATATGTTTTTGACTGTTAGGTTTTTTGGCATACTTGGCTCCTTTTTGATTTAAGAGCCAAGATTATTTGAGAATTAATGAAATCGACTAAATATCGGCTTGCGGTTTTCGAAAATATAAAAAACACAAGGTAATTAATCAGCTTAATTAACAAAAAATCATAGCTCTCACTATGATCTAATCTTGTGGTGCCCGAAACAGGACTTGAACCTGCACCTAGAAGCTAGACTAGCACCTGAAGCTAGCGCGTCTGCCAATTCCGCCATTCGGGCTTGAGATAATTATACCCCAAACCCGATGGTTCGTGAACTAGAGATTTTATACCGCTTTAGTAATCTTGCCCGTAGAAGCGTTAAAGATATCACCTCGGTTATTAGTGTAGAAGATTTGACCAGATACTTTAGTTTGCGTGTAATTGCCAAAATCTGCAGGGGGATTGTAGACCTGAGCAGTACCACCACTTCGCAAATTGATGGTAGAGGTGCGCAGATTATTCATCTCTGCACTAACTAGTGACATCTTGGCTTTATCAAAGTTAGAAATAATACTTCCATCTTTTAGTGCAGCAGAAGCTGTTTGACTCACCACAGAGTTAAGAGCCTTAACGCCTTTTGCTTTAACAATCTCAACAACATCATCATTTCCAACTTTCTGGAAGTTGTCCATATTCATATCACCATGAGCCTTATTTAGACCTACACTTCTTGTATCTGCAACAAGCGATGAACTTAAGCCCTCGTCATCCTTTTTATATCCAGTGTTCTGCAGATAACTATTGAACTGATTATTTGCGATCTGTTGCTTATCTGCGAAGCCCGGTAGGGTAACCGCTGCACTAGCAAGCTGAGTAAATGCACGATTTGACACAGCCAAGCTAGTATCCTTACCTATATTACTTATGGCTTTACGCCCGGTCTTAGTAGCACCAAGAGCACGCGTGAGAGCTTCAATTTTAATATCATTTGCGTGCTTCTGTTCATCAGTCATAGTCTTATAATTAACACCTAGCGCCTTCCTAAGATCACTCTCCATAGTACCTTCATCGACACCATCAGTAGCAAGTTTGTTCATAATATTTTTCACTTCACCATCACGGAACTCTTTTTCAGCCGTCGCCTTTAGGTTTTCAAAGCCGAGACCCGACATATTACTTAGAGCACCACGTCCAGCTGAATTCGAGCCTGCCCGTAGCTTAGAGTCGTTATTGACGATACCTGCTGCAGTAGCCTGGCGTCGCATCTGCGCAATAGATAATTCTCCACCATTCGCCTTAATTTCGTCAAACCTCCTCAAGTCCCTCCTGGCTCTAGCAACTGACCGGTCGGCTGCATAATTATTCTTTGCATTCTTGTAAAATTCTGATGCAGCAAATACACCACCAGCCATACTAGCGCCCTTGAGGGCTCCACTGCGCATTTTGTCAAAGGCGCCAGTAATAGCACCGAGACCAGCAAGGGATTTGGAGGTCATAGACGGGATAGCAAAATATGGAAGTACATTCAAGAGGCCGCCGACGATTAGCATAAGAGTATCTGTACTGGTACCGACAATAATCGAGGAAGCAAGAGCACCAGCAGAAGTAGCGAAGATAAACATTGGGTAAAGCATAAGGAGTGCCTTAACGGTAGAGATGTATTTTTTAGTTATGGCAGATGTATTTGGTAGAGCATATAAAACCATCATGAGTGGGGCAAGTACAATTACCATAATGATAGCAGCTTGACGAATGGTTAGCATAATAAAGCCAAAGAAAACTGAAATTAGAGAAGTAACAATAAACATAACAACAGGCAATATTAATGCTGGGCCAGATACCAGAATAGCACCAGTACCTACAGCCCCGGCAGCACTGATAACCTTGCCTGCAATACCAGAAATTGTGGCTGAGGCCATAGCTGATGCATCTGCATTCATACTACCAGCAGCTACCGATCTAATGAGTACACCGATACCATTACCGGCAATTTGAGAAAGGTCGATTAGTACACCCATAATTAGATATGAGAAATTAACTAAAATTGCGGTAATAATAAGTTTTGGTAAGATTTTTTTAATGTTGTAATTAGAGATACCTATATTAGTCACCTGAGAAAATACCACTACGAGCAGCATAATCACAAAACCGATATTGGCAATATTTCGGAAGGCAGACCAGGCCTTATAAATGGACGAATCTTGATTAGAAAATTGTTCAATGATTGATGTATGCACCGTAGTTAATTGGGTGATATATCCAAGAAGGCCACTGGAAGCGGATGCGCCGTCAGCAATGGCTGGACAAAGCATCCAAGAAAGGAAACCGCCGTTTTCTTGACAGTAGCTCTGTTTCGCATCATTAGCAAGATCATTATCCGGTGCTATATCAGAATCATCGTCTGATGCTGTATCCTTTACACTAATTTTTAAATTTGCCGTATCAAGACACTTCTTACCTCCCTTTCCATCGTCTACAGTAAAATCTTTCTTCTGTAATGCTTCTGAAAGGATCTTGTGTTCCTTTTTTTCTTCCTCGGTTAGAGGAACCCTGGCATTATACTTAGCGCTGTAGGCTCTTACGATTTCACTAGCTTTATTGATAACCTCTTGTGAATTACAGGAGTCAGATTCTGCAACATTAAGGTTTTTAGCATACTGGTCAAAGCTATTATTAATTACACCTGCAAGCTCATTACAATTGAGGTGCTTTCCATCTGCATTCATAAAGCTTGTCAGTCTCTCACTGCCATCTTTTTCGGTAGTCGCAATCATTTTTGGATACTTTTCAACAACCTTGCCATCTGGGCCAAGCATCTTGATTTTGAAATTATATGTAGAAATATCTATCTTATCCGCATAGGCAGCACCCGGTGAACAGTTTAATTCAAAGGTAGTTAGCGCATCATTGTAGGCCAGCGTAGGGTCATCATAATAGCCATCCAGCTTATCGTATGGCACAGCAAATGGATTATTTTTAGCCCATTTATTGTAGATTTTTTTAATATATTCTTCACCATCCGGATTTTTACTAAATTGACCAAGAGCATCGAGGGTCCCCTCTTCACAGGAATTAATATTACCATCCTTTTTTGGCATTAATAAACCATTTTGCTTAGAATCTTTATCACAAATCAAGCTAGCATAATCTTGAATTCCGAATTGAGACATAAAAGCCTTTGTAATATTTGACGCCCCTTTTTCTTGACATTCTATATAGCCGAAATCTCTTGTACTAGGAGCCTTTCCAGAAATTTCTTTTTCTAATTCAGCCCCAACCGATGCAGACGGTGTAGGATATATTTCAGTCCTAAAAAGGTTCCCTTTATTCTTAGAAATATCAGTTATTGTAGTATAGTTAGAATTAATTTGAACTAGGCCATATTTATTCTTAACGATACTATTATCCTGATTAAAACAATACCTAAATGCGGCTGCAATATATTTCGCCCGAACTGCTTCATGAATTTTGCTTTTAGCGTCACCAACAGCAACTGTCGATGGCACAGCGAACACTGTAACTGAGAAAAGAGCAATATTTAAAATGATAACAAAGACCAATGCTGTAATTGAAGCCCTATATTTTTTTTCTTTCATATTATTCCCTAAATCTGTTCCATATATGCATTAATGTAATCACTTAAACCTTGCAAATTTGCATAATCTTTTAATTCATAGACGGCAGAGAATATTCTTTTCAATCCATTTTCATTATCAAAGTCATTGATAGAATTATTTAAGTTTTTATATTGCAATTGACATGTTGGGTTACCTTTGCTTAGGTCTTCTTCAGTATCACAAGTTTTATTATCAATCAATTCCTTCATCTTTACAGATTGATTAATTATATTCGTAAATTCACGAGCTGCAATTTTATAATTCAAATTGCCAGAACTATATTTACTCAGAATTTCCGCATTCATATCATTGTATGCTTTGTAAAAATCATCATAAGTAGCGATTGCTTCCATATATAGCTTATAGCGTTCATCAACTGCCTTCCGGAATAAATCATAAGCCTGGGCAGCATTTTTATTACCCGAAGATTTTTGTTTATTCTCGGTTACTTTTTTCAATGTGACCAATGTGGCTTGCCCATCTTGTATTTTCTTATACATATACGGATTAAATACGTCGTCAAAAGAAATATAGTTATTATAAATCTTAAAAAAAGTTCGCTCTAGACCATCGATATTTTTTATATTTTCCGAAGAAGTAATTTCGGTCAATTCTTCCTTGCTTACATTTTTGGAATCATTAACCGTTTTCTTAAAAAGAAAACCCAAAAGAAAAATAAAAAATAAACCGATCACACCAAAAATAATATACTTCTTCAGATTCTTGCCCTTAGGTTTGGTGGCGTAGGCGTTTGGAATAATGATGTCAGAATAATCGCCACCTTGTGGAGCGGAAGTAAAAGAATTGTTTGTATTTCGATCCATTTGGTTAAATTATAACATAAGAGTTTTAAAAGCCACCAAAAAACTCCAGCCGAGACTGGAGTTTTTGGTTGGACTTCGCAGGTTGTTTCAATGATAATACATTTTTTAACTCAAGACGGTTTTATTATCATCACGCAGTTTTCAACCATTTAGCCTGGCCATCCTCGCTCAATGTTAAGCGAGGAGTTTAACTAGGCTAGCTATTGACGTCCTAAGAAAATCTTCGGAGCGGTCAATTAGCGAAGTTTTTTACGGCTAGAAAGATAGAGACCAGCAGTCGTAACGATAGAACCAAGACCAAAGGCCGAGCTAATTACGGTTTCAGGACCGGTTTTTGGCATTTCCTTTGGAAGTTCTTGGTTTGGTTTTTCTGGGTTTGGAGTAACTGGAGTTACTGGTTTTTCTGGGGTATTTTCACAGACCTTATTTACATAAACATCTGCGCTACCTTGAACAGCGAAACCATTAGCCGAAGCCTTAGCCCAGTTAATCAAACGGTTATTACCACAAGCGAGGTCCTTGTCGACGACCTTAGCGGTAAAGCGGACAAAACCGTCACCACTTACAGCATAGTTACCGATATTAAGACCTTCAGTTACTACGGTATCAGAATTTGCTTTAGCACCATCACGGAATGCAGAGGTGAAAAGCTTAGTAGTACCAGCAACATATTCCATATTCTTTGGAAGAGAGTCGCGGATAATTACGTTTTCGACACGAGCAGCGTTAAGGTTCTTGTAGTGAATTTGATATTCGACAGAGTCACCGATTTTAGCGTCGACAGAAGTCTTCCATTCCTTATCACCAAGCATACGAACCTTCTTAGTGATAGAAGTGCTTTCGAAAACTGGTTTAACCTTAATAGTGACATAACCAGCATAGTTGTAACAACCAGGGAGGTTACCATCTAATTTGTCATAACCAACTTTCACACCACCGTTTACGATAGAGTCAGATAGGGTAGTACCGTTCTTGAAAATGTTATTTTCAAAGGTGGCAGAACCTTCAATATAGTCAAGGTAGAAGGCACGACCATCAGCGCTCTTAAGATTCAAAGAGTCCCAGTAGCGAGATGGAGTTGCATTTGAGGCATTAATAAAGCCAGAAATACGAGCAGTCTTAGAAACCACAGTTGGTAAGGAAATTTCAGTGGTGACATCTTTAGCTACAGCGTTAACACCCTTAGGGTTGTTGTTGTGAACATAAAGACGAACTACGTAAGTTTTACCTTCTTCAACGTTAACATCACCGATGTTCCAAACGTTGTTTTTACCATTATTACCGGTAGCTTCGTCGCGAATACCTAAGAAACTACGTTCGTCGTTTAATGGCATGATGACACCGGCTTCTTTTTCCTTAGCGGAGATAGAAGAACCGTCGTCCTTAATAGAGTTCATGACGATCTTGTCGCCAAGTTTGCCAGCGTTAATGTCAGCGATAGTGTAAGTAGCGCGGCCGCCAGCGTTATCACCCCAACCAGATACAGTTGCAACAGTAGCAAGACCAGCAACAGTCACGGTAGCAGCGATGGATGCAAATTTGAATGCTTTTTTCATAAAAGCTCCTTTCAATTAAATTGTTCCTGTTATAAAATTTTGTTTTCGATTTGACTACACGAATCTAAATCTTTTTCTTCTAGCCAAATTGTTAATTTTCGTCTATGCCACTGAAATCGAATCGTCTCAAGAGTAAACATGAATTACCCCGGCGGCTTGAAGCCGCCAAGGTAATAGGGTGCGATAGATGTTTGCAGATGCTGAATCCTACTTCGGCTCTTCGTCGTCGGAATTGACGAAGCCCACGTAGTCGTCTTTCTGGAGAGATTTTCCAGAATTATCGACTCCGTGGTTGATAGTCTCACCTTTATTATTAGTGTAACTATCATTGCGCTGAGCCTCCGTCTCGTAGTTCATCTTGATTTCATCAGTTTTTTGTGTTTCCACATTCTGATGACTCTGATCTGGAGTCGGAGTTTCTGGCTTTACGTTAGCGGGTTTTTCATGCCCACCGTCCGTCCGAACGGCCGGATCCGTAGGCTCAAAAGCGTCAGTGCCGACAGTAGTGTTACCACCACCGATTTTAGCGCCGCCGTTATTGACTGGATCCTTTGCGGGATCCTTTACGAAATCCTTCTTGGGCTCGGGCTGAGGTTCCTTTGGCTTTTCACCACCACCGTGTCCTGGCTGTGGATTAGGAATTGGCTTATCTCCCGGCTCAGTGCTTGGCTGAGGTTTTGGCTTGGGAATAGGCTTCTTGGGCTTTGGCTTGGGAATAGGCTTCTTGGGCCTTGGCTTGCTCTTCGTCTTCTCCTTTGGAACCTTTTTATTCACGATCAGCTCTGGACGCTTGTCGTGTACGTTAATTCCAATCTTGAAGATCTCGGTGCCAGCTTTATTTACATAAGCTAGCACTAAGGCGTCACGAGTAAACTCGTAGTGCGCCTCGGTAAACGTCGTGAGTTTGGCGGAATCAGTATTCGCCAAACTCAGTGGATAATGGTGATTTGTAGTCACCAATTGTACTCCTTGGTTGATAAGCCGGTCTCTAAGCCACAATGTAGCTACGCCGAGCTTGAGCTGTCGTTCGTTAATGTAAAGCTTCCCATTCTCCTCCCGAACATAATCTTGTATGCCGGTTCCATTTTTCATGGACTCAGCATACTCATCCAAGCCCTTAGTAATCCAAGGGTTAATCTGGGGGAGAGTAGTGCCATCGCTCAAAACCACATGTGAAAGTGCGGTAAGAAATGCTACGGTATATGGCGTATTGCTATAGATTTCCTGGCTAGTCTCGTTATTCATAATAGACACTTCGCCTTCGCTATAGCTCTCACCGTCCTTCGTTCCGTGAGTCACGGAAAAAGGAGTAGAAAGAGCGTCGCTAAAGCCAGCGGCTGCAACTCTTTCGGCTGCCTTATTTGGCAGTGAATTATCGCAGAATTCACGGCTAAGCTCTGGATAAGCTTTCTCATACTCGTAATTATCGAAGTCGAATGTTAATTCTGCTTTTTCGGCTTCGACATCCTTAGCGGAAGGTGTTTTCGCCTCTACCTTAGTGTGATTTCTTTGATAAGATTTCACACCAACTGCTAGAGCCAATACTACAAGCGCAGCTACAAGAATCCCCGAAAGGACCCTTTCCTTTTTTCCAAACTTTTTCATTTTTCACCTCTTTTTCTGTTTGAGGCTCCGTTCCCGATATGAGGAAATGCGGAGCCCAGTCAAAAATGTAACTAAAACACGACAACCATGCTCCAATACCATCTCCTCGTTCATAGACATCCTCCTAGGCGAGGACTAGAACTGTCACATATATCACTAAGATAATTGCGGCAGTCAGGGCGACGGTTGCAGGACTAATCTTTGCGAATAAATCCGCGAAGATTGTATCATCCTCTCCATCATCACCGTCGAGAACCTCTTCTTCTTCAGGCTCTTCTTGCTCCTCTTCTTCAAAGGACACTTCGAAGTCAGTGGATTTTGGTCCTTGACTTAAAGTTTCCTCCTCTGAGGCGATGGCTTTTTTAGCAGTGGCAGTTCGATGGCTTTCAGCAAACTCTTCGATAGCTTTTTTAATAGCAGCCGTTCGATAGTTTTTGACAAGCTCTTGGATTGCCGCCTGCTGAGCCTCAGGGCTAGGGTCACTAGCTAGTCGATCCAGAATTTCAGACAGCTTTTGCTGCTGGGTTCCGGTCATACTAGGGTTAGTAACCTTCGGTTTATCCTCTGCGTCAGATTTCGGTGCAGAGGTGGTAGTCTGAGCCTCATCAACCTGGGGGATTGAGTCTTCATCAGTCTGAGTGTTTTTCGGCGGATTTTGCTCTGCTTTTTTATCCTCAGTTACTGACTTTGACTCAGTGGTTCCACTTTTGGTTCCTTGGACTACGCTTCGGAGTTTTTCATTGTCCTCCTTGAGTCTATTACGCTCATTCTGCATGCGCTCAATTTGCTCACGCAGTTTAGCGTTTTCGGACTCAGTTTTACTTAGCTTTTTGGTCCTTAATTTAGGGCCGTCAAGATAAGTAAAAGCAACTACAACAATTGCTGCTGCCCACACCATGAAAGGCACTAGTGTAAAACTCGGGCTATTAAAAATACCCTGCTCCATCTGATAGTAGCTAAAAAGCTGCCACCAAACTAGCGCAATTCCGACATGTAACGCCAAAAGGCAAAATAGCTTCACCTTTCGGTAATGCAGTTTACGCAGTTCTTGAAAACCAAACAACGCAATCACCGCTGACTCGACTATAAAAATCACCGTAGCAAGGTGAGGTTGCAGTTTTGGAAACGCTAGACTCCCAAAAATTGGTAGTACTAGTAAGCCGAAACTTGCTAAACAACCCTTCAGGAGACCTTTTTCAATCGCCGAGAACTCTTGATTAGACTTGGTTTTTCGAGCACATATGGCATAAAGAATGGCATATGTAACGACAACAATCATAGCTAAAATTAGACAATAATTCATTTTGATTCCCTCCTCTGTTGCGCTCGATTTCTTCGAGGCAAAAAAATGTTTCATACAACATCTACATCTATAATAAACAGGCGTGAAATTATTTTACGCCTGAGATGATTCGATTTTAATGGACGTCTTGGTAATTCAAGCGGTTAAGCCAGATTACAGACTGAGGTGATTATACTATAAATGCTTGAAAATGTCAATGTTTATATCACGAGTATTAGCGTTTTCGGCGTGTGGATTTCAATAGTTAGAAAATAATCATAAGTGTTTTAGATTTTTAAAAGCAAGTATGGAGGGCTTCCACAATAAACCACAGGGTTTTGCTGCGATTTTTAGCTGACCGGTGAGCGCGAGTGTACTTGGTGATAGATAGTGAATATTGCAGCGCACGAGTGGCTTTATCGATAGTTGGCGAATTTTGCGGCAAGCTAAGATGGTAAAATTTGCTATAATGGAAGAAAATGGAGGTGAAATGGGCGGCATAATTGGCAGTTACGGACAAAGTGATTTAATGCGCGGTAATTCGGGTAGACAACAAGCGGCAGGTGATTTATATCAGAAATCACGCGGACAAAATGGCATGAACGGTAGTTTTGACGTTCGAGGTGGCAGTTCGGAGTCTAGCCAGAATAATGGCTTCGGTCGAGTGGATAGCCAAGAGACTAATCATGGTTATGGCTATATAAAAAATCCCGAGGAATTAAAACGTGGCTATGGGGTGGTAAGTGAGAGTGAGAAAAACCGTGGATATGGCGTACTGAGTAGCGACGGCGAGAGGCGCGGATATGGCGTGACTCCAGGCGATGGATACAAACGCGGATACGGAAGACTTGGCGGAACTGGATCTAATAGTGGAGTATCTGGGGTGCGACGTGCCCCGAGTGAAACCATGCAGCGCGACAAGATGATGGGAATGGGCGGCGGGCCTACTGGCGGGGCTGGATTCTCGGGCGGCGCTGGTTTTTCTGGAGGCAGCAGGCCTTCTGGTGGAAATATTAGGCCGGCAATAAAGCCGAATTTCTGATTCTTGGGGAAAATTAATAATCTATAATTGAAAAAACTAGCTGAGTTTGCTACAATTTAGGAAGCGTATAGCGCATTTTTGAAAATTTGGTGGGTGTAGCTCAGTTGGTTAGAGCGTCTGATTGTGGTCCAGAAGGTCGTCGGTTCAATTC
>ERZ773031.126-NODE-126-length-42111-cov-45.561394_pt1 | contig 42111 bp, 48 predicted proteins | sample MGYA00511666_ERZ773031 | MGnify/ENA primary metagenome ERZ773031 (study PRJEB29015, sample SAMEA2738135) | human oral metagenome | biome: human oral; feature: human-associated habitat; material: saliva | place: China | collected 2250 ...
GGGACAAATTTTCCCCCTTGGATAATTAAACCGCCAAACAGCTTGCCAAAGCTGATATACCACGCATTTTGATTAGATAAATCATATCTAACTCCCAAACTAGCTAAAGTCTCTGTATCTATTGCTTTAATTACATCTTTTGAATTTTTAATATTCAAATTAGAAAGCAATGTTTTTACCAATGCTAGTGTTGGTGCTAGGCTTTGTTTATCCTCATCATCTGTCGTAGTAATCATATTATTGACTTTTTCGATAATTGCCTTAAACCTGTTGTCATGGGCATGTTCATCGGAGTTATGCGCCTCCAGATCATGCACAGAGGCTACCCCATTATCGGAAATAATTGCTTGCACCTTTTCCGCATTGCCAACCACAGTAGTAATCGTAAATGTGTAGCTATCCATTGGCGTATTCTTATCCGGGATGTAGTCAACGTAGTTGCCCCCATTTGTGTAGGAGAAAAGCACCTCTTGCCCATTCTCGCCGGCTTTAGCCATGAGACCGATTTCTCGTGCATAAAAACCGGCTTCAAGGTTTTTATTCGAGAGTAGCCCCTGTACCATGAATTGTCCATCACCTGTTTTAACGCTTTTAGTAATCGCCAATTCCAGGCGCTTATCAGTCAACGCCGTAGCGCGTGGAATTGATGCGGGCATGTCGCCTGCACCGATAACAATTTTTGTAAAAATCAAAGCCTGCTTACTAGCATTAGCTTCCGCAATAGTATTTGTCCCCGCCATTGTAGTAATGACGGCTGGATATTTTGCCATGTAGACCTCCTATATATGAATAAATTGGTGAACGGTAATTACGCCACCGACATATAGCTGTTGCGTTTGTGGGCCTGTCGCAATTTTCAGGCTAGGTTCAGCTACGGCACTGCCTGCAGCTGTTGCAATACCACCGACATACACACCGCCTGAATTAATAGCGTGCACATACTCAATACCATCTAGCCAGGACCTTTTATTCTTGACGAATTCTAATATACGGAGCACGCGCTCTCGTATATTCGGTGTCATCATATAACCGGACATCTGGAGTTTGAAATGGTAAGGCTTCCCGTCCTCGTAGCCCCAGTTCTCCACAACTTCGCAGTCTGAATACAGTTCGCCGATAGCTTCCTCAACTAATCCAACTGTGCCCTTTCTTCGATGCCAAGCGATAGAACTCAAAATTAATTTAATCTTTTGTTCTCTCGCTACAGCTTCATCGTAGAAGTCAACGTGTAAATGCCAGGCTAACTCATCAAGTATCGGCGTGCTTAACTCATTAAGATGCGACAAGATAGTTAGTCTATCCACGAACGGCATCAACGCCATAAGTCGCAACGTTACCACTTCAGCTAAGGCTTGAACATTAGCATCATTAGCAATCGAGCTCGGTAGCGTATCCTTTAATTTGAATTTGTAGAGATCATTCATGCTCTACACCCCCATATGTGATAGTCTTACCAGTACACTGCGCCAATTCCACTTGGTAGCCATCTTCCTTCTTGCCGTCTTTCACAATAGTAAATACAGGGGATGTTACGCTAACACGTTTAGCCCCAGCTTCCATTACACGGCGAATCAATTCGGATGGAATGATGTCACGCCCTACTTTGCCGGACTGCCATTGTATATAATCCGTAACCGCCGCATCGACTCTACTCTTAATCGTGTCAGCGTAATACGAATTATCCGAATCAATGTAGTACTGAATATCGATACTATAATTCTTAGCAATTGGCGCTTTTACAGACACATTATCGGTAAGTGGACGCACCTTCTTATCAGTGAGCGTAGCTTCCACTAATTTAATTATTTCTTCCCCTGCAATTTCACCAGATACAAGACCCGGATATACAACTACATCCCCCGGTTTAGGCGATACCACTTTCACGGAGCTAATAAGGGCAGATGCTTTTTTTGTAAAAAACTCATAGGCCCCTTCGGCCCCTGCACAAGAGAAGCTTTCAGGAGCTTCCCTGATACGTTCACGGAACGCATCGTCCGTCTCCGTATCGGCGCCACCTTCAGAGATTGTAATATTGGTTACACTTGAGATATACGGAATCGGATCAACAAGAGTGGTAATCGCCCCTGCTGGATATCCATTCCCTTTAGCTGAAGCTTCTGTGCATACCGCTTTTACTTGTATCGTGGTTTGTGTGGCTGATAAGTAGTAAGGCTCTGTGGTTGCAAAAAGCACATTATCACCAGAAGTAAAGCGTGTACCTTTTGGAATGGCTATGCCTTCAGGCCTTGCCATTGATGCGGTTAACTTCATAGTAGTGACTGCGCCCGTAGCTTGTAAGCGTTCCACACCTAACGCAATGCCGATATGGTCTAAGTTATTTCCTCTAGCATAGGCCAGAAGATTCTGCTTGCCCGTATCGTTGATGCGGTTTAACAATAAAATCACAATATTAGTAATCGTTAATAGGAATAAGCGAATAGGGTCCGCCGGTGCTAACTTTCGCCCAGTAACAGAGGTGTAGAGGGCGAATATTTCCTTTTCAACGGCTTCTTTATCCGCCGTGACAAAGTTGATTTCAGGTAAATTCATTATTATCGCCTCCACGGTGGTAAATTAATAGTCGCCCTTATATCTACGTCAGGGCATTTCAAAATAAGGTTAGCCGGCAATATCACATATTGAGCGTACTCTTGGTTGGCTTCTAGCAGCACGTTCATATAAGCTTCATTGCCATACACTTTAAATGCGATACCGTCCCACATATCGCCTTGGATGGTTCTATACTGTTTCATAGCCACCTGCGCTTTCTAGCCATTCATCTTTGATTGCGATTGATACCTTAGGCAGCAAATGTCCTTCTTCCGCATCAGTTGCTTCTGTACTTTCAAAGTCAACGGACACAACTCTGCATCGTGGCTCATATTCAGTAATGGCCCGAATCACCTCTGCAGATATTCTGGCCATTGCTACCGGTAAAGGTAAATCAATAACAGTACCGTCTATACCGAATCTCCTATCAAGAGGTACGGAAAATTGCGTTGTAGAAATAATGGTTCGCACATTTTGAATGATTTCAGTAAGAACATCCTTCGGCGCAAAATCAATGCCATCAAGGCGAGCACTCACATCAATTTGCATTTGTATCGCCTCCTTGTTTAGGTGTGATTACAACTTTAGGAATATCAGGCGCCTCCTTCAGCGTCACATTAATGGATGCGGATAATACATTACCTCGATTATCAATCGTATTCATAGCTGCGCTTATGCTGGTAATCAGTAATTTGTGTTCACTAAATGGCTTACCATTAATAATCAACTGTTCGGCTTGTCCTTCTCGACACATCTTGGCCACTTCTTCAATTTCTTTTAGAGGGTCAACGCCCAATAGCTTATTAAAGTTCATCGTAAAAGAAATATCATCCGCATCAGGTCCCAAGAATTCAAGTATCGGCTTTTGCCCTATGATTTCATGGGACGCTGTTCGTGCGTTGATATTCCGTGCCAATGCATCGAACGTACGCACCGTATGGGATGATGCCACAAACACAATTTTTCCAAAGCTTCCTAATTGGCGTTGTGGTAGGTATCCTCCTAGGCCAAACTTATCCGCTAAATTAGATAAACGAGAGTAAGCCACATCGCCTAATTGCGTATTTTGTAAATTCTTTAAACCTTGTGAATTAAGGTTCTTCTTATAGTTGGCAGCAGTACTGCCTAATTTACTAAATAATGATATGTTACTCACCTCCTATCAATTCGGCGTGCCGGTACTTCCGCCACCCGGAACAACTCCACCGTGCGTATGTGACACTAAACTAATTCCGTTAACCACTACGTCCCCTGAAGGGGCGTTGATGGTTAGGTTACCTGTGCAATTAATAACGAGCCCTCCCCCGTCGGCATCATAGGAGACGGTCGATCCGTCCGCAAATTTGATGCCGTGGATATTCTGCCCATTAAAAGAGGGCTTATCCTTGGCATTATACGTAGTGCCTAAGATGTAGCCCTGGGACAAATTATTATCTTGAGGTAGGAATAAACATAATACCTGTTCGCCAACTCCGGGCATCCAGTAGTGTTTATTCTTTTGTGATCCGTGTGAAAGTACTTCAAGTGGATATGAAACTAAATCATCGCGGTCCGGAAATGTTACTCTTGCCGTCATGGTATAGGGGTCCGTACTAGATACGATTCCGTCACGAATTAAATTTTTTAACGCCACACTAATATCCATCTAAGCACCTCCTTATATCTAGGCTTTGCGTATATCCGCCTCCTACCTTATGAGAGCATTTGCTAATGATATACTTGCCGTCGAATTTACCGAATCCTTTTAAATTGATTGTGGCTGATGCGGCCAACACGATATGGCCAAGCATAGCAACAGAACCAGTAATTTCATTCTTGTTCTTTTCGCGTAGCTTTTTCTTGGCCAAACGTTCCGCTTCCGCCTGTGTTTCACAGCTCTGGTTAACTTGTAATATCTTGCCTTGCGTTTTGTGAGGGTCCTTAAACGTATACTCAATAGTACTCTTTTGCTTAGTGCTCTTGTGCTTTACGTGGCATCCCCAATACACATCCTTTAATGATGTCTTTAAAGAATAGCTACCTTGATAAGGAATGATTTCGCCAAGCTCCTTAATTTGTTCTTCTGTGAGATCCGTAGGCATTGGCCCCTTAATCAGCGTTGCGACTACTTTTGCTGTTTCAAATTTTGTTTCATCAAAAATAATCACTTGCTTGTCTGAAACCTTTAACGCCAGCCCATTATCTTTACAGACTTTCATCAGGAATTCCAAATCAGATTGGTCCGACTGCTCGACCCTATCTAATTTGATTGTTTCGGGTGTATCATAAAACAATTCAAGGCCCGCACCTTTCGCTAGTTCCTCCGCAACAGATTTGAGCGTAGTCTTCTCCCATGACTTACTCTTCAATTCCCCTCTTAACTTGGATTCATCTGGAACACTAACAGCCCCTATGGTGACCTCGTGCGGTGGGTTTTTACAAGTAATTTCATCAATTTCAAACTGCCCGCATTTCATTTCTATCTCGTCCCCGAGTTCATTCCAGTTGTGGAATATAATTGATGCGGTCAACTTAGCCCCTTTTTCAGGAAACCAGTCGGACATCCAAAGCTCTTCTATATCGTGTAGTGTGATTGATATATCGTCAGCTTCTCCAGACATTACATCGTTAAAGCTGAAATCCTTTAAATACGGAACCAGGTCTTGTGTGATGTCCTTTTGGTCATACTGTAATTTGACAGTCACATATCGCAAATTACTAGGCATAGCTTACACGCCCTTTCCGATTTTGGATTTCAGCAAGGCGTGCTTCTAGGTCATCTATCGCTCCTCCTACAGCACTTTTAATTTGTTGAACCGCACTTGCATCAGCATTACCATTAATAGTGATGTTAATTGGTGCTGATACAGATACTGCAGAGTTACCTTCACCGGGGAAAAGCCCCATCATAGCACCAGTTTGACGCCATAAGGCTTCGGCCCTTGGTGTACCATTGATAGGAATCGCAGCTTCATCAGATTCTTCGGCAAACGTAGTAAGGAACGCGCCCTTCCCATAAATACCGCCTTTCGCGTTATGTTGTACGGATTGTCCATTAGCTGTTGCCGTGCCTTCTACTCTTGCTTGTATTGGTTTACTAAAAATGGATCTAACCCATTCCCATTTTTCACTAATCCAATCAAATAAACCTCCGAGTTTACTCATAACCCAGTCATAGAATTGGCCAAGCGCTGCTTTAGGGTCTTCCCATAACAGAGTGAACCAGGCTTTTACTTGGTCCCAATTGGCAATTAACCCCATAGCCGCATAAATCAGCCATCCTATAGGGCCTGCCATGAAAGCGATGATGGCAGCTGTAGGAGATTCCCACATCGATGTGCAGAAATCTGACACAATTTCAAAATGAGTGACTAACCACGCCAAAACACCAATTAATGCGGCAATAGCTAATATCACCAATCCTATCGGATTAGCACTCATTGCCGCATTCAACGCCCATTGCGCCGCAGCGGTTGCATACATGGCAATACTACTTGCTATCATACCTGCTCTATGGATGCCCGATGCGATTACGTTGCGCATAGTTGCTACGCGTTCGGATTCCATCATCAGCTTATATGCAGCTTGTGCCGCCATTACGCTGTAATATATAGCTCGTGCTGCTTTATAAGCAATTACCATGCCCGCTACTGCTACGCTTGTTTTGATAATGCCTTCAGTAAGCTCCGGATGTTCGCCGGCTACTTTTGACACATACGCGGCCTCATTAGCTAAAGAATCGCCCAATTCTGCAAGGGTAGGCAACATCGTACTTCCTATAGAAATTGCCACTGACTCAGTCGCGGACTGTAGTCTTGTCATAGCGCCCCGTGCATTATTCTGCATTGTTTCAGCCATAGTAGCAGCTGCGCCGTCACTGTTTTCGAGTTCTTTCGTTAAATTATCTAACGCATCTGGTCCTTGATCAATTACAGCTACCCAAGCTGATGCAGCGTTGGTACCGAAGATAGTCGCAAGGGTAGCAAGTTTTTGCTCCTTGCTCATGTCCTTGGTCTTATCTGCTAAGTCGCGAACAATTGCGCTCATCTTGCGTGGCCCATTGGTATCATTCATAGCAATACCCAGGCTGTCTAGTGCGGCTTTGGCTTCTTCTTGTTGCGCCGTGGCTTCACTTAATGAAAGCCCCATCTCCTCTATCGCTTTAGTCGATTTTGAGGAAGTCCCTGCCAAACGCAAGAACCCTGAACGTAAGGCTGTGCCCGCAGCGGATGCCTTGATACCACTATTGGCCATAAGACCAGTAAGTGCCGCTGTTTCTTCCAAGCTTGCACCAAAGGCGTGTGCTACCGGTGCGGCGTACTTCATTGTTTCACCCAACATTTCAACGGTTGTATTTGTCTTGGTAGTTGTCTTAGCAAATACGTCCGCCATATGACCTGCGTGTTCGGCACTTAATCCAAAGGCGGTAAGGTCGTCAGATACGATATCAGCAGTACGCGCTAAATCCGTATTGCTGGCTGCAGCTAAGTTCAAAAGCCCCGGCATACCGGCCATGATTTGTTGAGAATTCCAACCGGCCATGCCTAGATATGTCATGGCTTCGCCCGCTTGTGTTGCGGAAAACATTGTTTTCTCGCCGAGTTCTCGAGCAGTGGCTGTCAATTGTTGCATTGCCTTATCATCAGATACGGTGATTGCTTTTACCTTTGACATCACCGCTTCAAAGTCTGCAGCTTTAGATAGCATTCCAACGAGCGGAGCGGCCATTACTGCGGTAGTGGCCATAGTGCTACCTAAATCACTACGAGCACTTTTAGCATTAGCGTCAGCGGCAATTTTATTTTGCATTGCTTTTCTGAGTTTAGCGTCTTTAGCTGCCGTTTGGTCTAAGGCCTTGCCAACCTTCTCTGTTGCATTACGGTAAGAGTCCATAGAGATAACGCCTTGCTTTAACGCCGAATCCAAAGCCCTTTGTTGCGCTTTCAACTCGGTCATTTGTGAACCGTACTGTGTCAACGTGCCTTTGGCTTGCTGCATAGATGTTTTAAACCCTTGTGCTAAGGCGCCGTTTATAGCAAAAGCAATCTCAAATACTTTACCCGCCATAGTTCCTCCTTTCTTTTAAATTTGTGTACGCAAAAAGCGCTTGATGGATTAGTCCTCTTCCTCCCTCAAGCGCTTTTCATCTTCAAGAACAAATTCTAAATCGTCTATCCAATCTGCTATTTCAGCAATTGGGGTAGACATCCAAAAGTTTATGCCTCCACATTCTCTAAGTCGGATGGCAATTCTTCGGCATTGCTGTCCGGGAGAAGTCCCATTTTCTCTACCGAACCACGCAATAAAAAAACGCTTACCTCTGCGCACATTTCAGTGAATTCAGAGATTGGCATTGTCATTAATACCTTTGCACTTTCCTTTAAAGCTATGGCGGCAACTTCTGCCTGAAATCGTTTAGAGAATGTAACATCTGGGGTCATATCGCCTTCACGGCGGACACGAAGTTCCGCCTTTGTGAAGTCAAACCCAGTTAAATTATGTAAACCTTCAATTAGCTTTTCGCGATCATATGTAGCCATTATTTACCCAAAGCCTCCCTTACGGATGCTAAGTAATCAACACCATTGATTACACAAACATAGTTGAATTTATCAATTTCAGTACGAGTTTTACCGCCAACAGTCATTTTGAAATATACAATTTCAAACTCTGTAGAGGTATCTGTTTTACTCGCCTGTTCAAATTTGCCAAGACCGATTTTCTTAGGCATAACTTTTGCATATACGCTGACCGCTTCCGGTACTAATTCACCTTTTGCGGAATCATATAATTGCTGCGCGCCACGAATTTCGATATCATGTACCTTTTGACTAGCAAGGTCGGTCACATCTTTGTCAATAGTATTCCATTTAATGGACATATTCATTGCCTTAGTTTGCCCGAGTACACCCAAATCAACTTCACCGGCAATGCCCGCGCCCTTGATGGTATCGCTGATAAATTCGATATCAGGTAAGGTTACATCGGCGTAACCATATAATTCTCTGCCAGAGCTAAAAATGGCAAAGTCAATCAACTTATCTCTATGTTTAGCCATGAGTTACCTCCCTTTTTAATTAAATAACGTGCTCATGTAAGCCGGATCATATTCTTGAATGAAATCGATTTCACGAGCTGGCGTTGGAACGCCTAAATATACATGGAATCGAAGGATACCATTCAATAAATCTGTTGTAGGGTTTTCAGATTCCAAAAATTCAACACGAGCGCCAAGAAGTGCGCCAGATGCTACGTGGCCATTTAGCCAAGCGTTGGCACTATTTACGATGTTATTAATCAAACGCTTGTTCGCAGGGTCGTCAATTTTAGACCAGAAGGATGTAATCAACGTGTTGGATACCCAGTTAAACATACGACGTACAGGGATAAAGGAATCCTTAACGTCTGTATTAGATGGGTATGCCGTTGTACGGTTACCCCAAGCTCTCCAGCCTCCAATAAAATTAAGCGCAGTAACGACGCCTTGACCGTTCAAGTAAGCTGCTTCATCTGGGCCTAAGTAGATTTCAGTGCCATCTTTCAATACAGCACTATCCGCTTGCAAAGACTCATTGGACGGAGATTTGTAAGGAATATCGTCGTATTTGGCGTCTGTCTTAGCCATAAGACCTGCGAGTTGTGTGGATAAATGGAATTGACGATTAGCCAACGCTACTTTTGGCCAACATAAAATTTGACGTTCATCGACGTAGTTCTTTTTATTTTTCCATTCACTAACGGCAGTTGCTTTCTTGATTTCATCTGTAGGCGCATCACATAAGGACATAGCCTGGAACATACCATTGATAGTAGTTTCCTTTGCTTTCATTACAGCCGCTACAAGTGTATTATGGGACCAGCCTGGCGCCAATAAGTTACCAGGGATTAAGCCAAAGCGAGGGAATACTTCATTAATAAGTTCCAAACCTTTACGCTTACCTTCTGTATCCACACCGCCTACGATGTCATCTGCCGTTACCATAGATGGGTCCACGTAATCATAAGATACCCAAACAGATGTCGCGCTATTAAGGGCCCCCGTAGATACAATCCCAATAAGCAATTTGCCTTCATCGTTAAATGTCGCAGTGTAATCAACATTGATAGTTGAAGCTGTACCGCCGTTTGTGGCAGATACTTTTAACGTGTTGAGTAATACAGGGTCTTCAATTGTCACGACTTTATCCTGAATTTGTTTTTGCGTAGACGCTAACGTCTTCTTATGTTTCTTCGGATCAAGAACATTGATAAAAACTACTGGCGCCATCCCGAATAAAGAAAATTGGGAATACATCGCTTCACACAATGTGTATTTGTCCCATTCTTTGGAGTACCCAAATTGAGTAGTGGCAGATGCGTAGTTGTAGCACAATACTGCTTTATTGGCTTCCGCTGGATCTGTAGCTAAGTGCACAGGTGCGGTGCCAACATAAACCGGTAAGGCTGCCGTAGCTTCTGTCATAGAAATAAGAGAAGTAGGGACCTCTCTTGTATAAATTCCGTGTCTATAGTTTCCCACTATCTACGACCTCCTTTTTTAAATTCAAGGTAAGCGGTATTCATCGCTGTACCTTCTGTTGCTAATTCTTGTTGTGCTTCTGCAATCTTATTAATTGGCACAAACAATAAGCGTAGCATTGCTTTATCTTCACCTACAGTAGCAGGAATGCCGTCAATATAAACAGTACCTGTGGAAAGACCTAATTCAGCACTATTAGGGCCTAAGTAGATTACTTGTTTAGCATCTTTAGATATAACTGTTTTTTCCGCAGTCTCAATTGCTCCATTTACAACTTCAACTGGTGCATCAGCTTTTGCCATTAAATAATCATCTCCTCTCGTATTTGTTCGATATCATATTTAACCGTCATAAATCCCTCCCAATACGGATACGCTTGATCCGGAGGGATGTCGGTATCAATTCCGTGTTTATCATCCAGCACTAATCGGTATCGCTTAGCAATAACAGGATGGGCCAGTAATGCTTGCCGTGTGGTTTCTAAGAAATTGGTAATCTCCATCCAGCCCTTTTCCACGTCCTCGGAGTACACGCCATGGATTAGAAACAATTGGACAGTTGACCCCTGCAAGGTATCTTCAATCTTATTAATTCGAATAACAAGATGTGGATATTGGTCCTCCTTGGATGATTCTTTCATTTTTAAAAATCCCGGTACAACTAATAAAGGGTTCCCCTTTACTTGTGCGTCATCGCTAAAATAGTTAGCATGCACTTGTTTTAGGAACGCCCCTAAATCGGTTGCCAATTGCGTAGGTGTCATCAATTACCCTCCTATCAATGCGTCGAGCGCGAGTTCCATTTGCTTTTGCAATTCCTGCTCTGCTTTGTTCCCAACAAAAGCGGATATCTTGGCATCACCCAATATGCTTGGTACTGATGGGCCATGAAATTGCCCTATCGGATACCTGTCTGCACCTTTACGATACATCGCCCCGATATGTCCACTTCTCATACGAGCAATAAAAGCATTAGGGATTGGCCCTCCGCCACCATTCCGCATTACTTGTGCTTTGACTATACGCCCTCTCCGTTTAGGCGGACTTTTTGGCGTAACTCTGAATTTAGTTAGGGCTATTGGGCCACCTTTAGAACGAATAAAGGCAGATAAAGTCATGCCTGCCTTATCCACCTTTATGGTTTTATTAATATTCGCTTTAGTAATCAGGTAGTCCTCGTTAACACGATCAACTATAGCCTTTTTGATTTTAGGTAACGCTTTGTTGATAGCTTTTGTGGTAGTCTTCGGAGTACCAACAACTAATGCGTCTATCTTAGCCAGCCCGTTTTTCAGCCCTTTTATGTCAATAGTTACACTCACGAGTTATTCCCCCTAAGGACAATGTTTAGCATACCCATGTCATCTTCACATGATTGGACCATCATAATGCGGCCGTTAAAGCGAAAGATTTGATTGTACTCTGGCACTTCAGGTAAATCCCGCTTGGCCACGTGTACTATAATCGTATCGTAAATCAACCCGTCAATATCCTGGCCCATGATTTCAACATGCTGCTTATCGGTAAGACCTTCTGCCACAGCATAGCACTGCGTACCATTTAGGTTATGTACTTCGGCGAATTCATTGGAATTGATAAACACCTTTTCAATGTCATTTTGCGCAAAGGCCTTAAATCCCATGATTATTCACCTAAGATGTCGATGAGTTCTTCACGAGTAGCGTTTTCCGGAACATCCAATTGTTCAGCAGATGCCATTACGCGAAGTGCTTTATCGGGTAAGAGTTCCAAGTTGACGTCCGCATCAGAAGCAAGGATATCGGAAATCATGTCCGCCTTTGTGGCTTTGCTTGCAAAATCAAGCCCAATAGATTTACCATAATCAGCGATATCCGCATTCGTCATAACGCCAAGAGCTGTGGCTAACGAGTCTTCTGCATTGTTTTTATCATCATCACCAACTACAACAGCAGCGCCTAAACGAATTAGGCGCTGTTCTTCTTCTACAGTTAAATCAGAGATAATATCACCTGGATTATACACATAATCACCGGTATTAATCGCGTGCTTTGCTTGTACAGGCATTAGTCTTACCTCCTTTCAATTACAATACGTCCGCTACGAAGTAGGAATCTACATCAAATGGAACGTAAATAGGGCGAGATTGTAATTCCAAAAATACCGCATCTGGGTCACGATTAACCAATCGACGTAATACATATTCGCCTTCATAGGTTACAAAGTCAATACCTTCACCAGGGATGATTGTATTCGCACCATACAATTTAGTGAATTTAGCCATATCAGAAGCTACCAACAATTTACCGGTAGGTACCATTTCTTTTTCTTGGCCATCTGTTGGATCAACATAGTAATTATCGTAAGTAAACACATTACATTGAATTTGACCGCCCATGAAGCCAACATACACAGCACCTTCCGCCATTTGTTCGAATTGCAAAAGACCCATTTCGGTACGACGATTATCAAATAGTGCCAAGATTTTTTTATCAGAAAGCATTACTTCTAATGTTTCAGAATTCATTACCAACGTATTTGGATTAAAACCAGATGCTTTCAAGCATTTCTTTTTCCATTTGATAATGTTAGCCACAATTTCTGCAGCAGATTGGCCCCAACGCGCAGTACCAGATAATGTTTCTTTATTGGTGAAATTAAAGTCTACAACATCATCAATGCCTTCGCCTTTGATGTGAGCCTGACCATTGAGTAATACGTCTGCTGCCATAACTTCTTGAGAACGTACCAAGTTATCCTTTAATTCTTGTGTATCCTGCGCCAAGAGTTGGATAGCACGTTCTTCAGGAGTTACAGTGCCTGCAAATGGCTGTTCACCTGCTAAACGAACCTTGATATCATTTTCTGTGATAGGGCGTTTTTCTTTCTTTTGCGCAGGTTTATACGTGGTTGTAGTCATGCCTGTACGTTGAGATAAAGGTGCTGTAGAGTTAGGTGCCACCCAAGGTGTGATAGTACGGCGACCTTTTACAATGTCAAATGAAACTGTTTCTGTTAAGAATGTTTTTGTATCTTTGAAAAATAAGTCTTTCAAAAAGGATGGCACATCGGGAGTACGACGAACCACCGCAGCAAGTGTTTTTGGTGCGTAAATATTATCCATGTATCCTCCTTATTAACGGAAATAAATGTTGCGGGCTTCAGCTTTTGCTGTGAAGCCTTCCGCTGTTTTGCCAGAAGCAAATACTAAATTCGCTGTAGCAAATTCACCTGTTACAGCAATTTCGGCTACTACATCGCCTTTCGTAGCATCAATATCAGCTAACGCTACACCGTATACATCTGTATCCGCGCGTTTAGCTTTTTTAGAAGTAGCTTCTAATTCTAATACTGTGCCCGCCTTAATTACTGCAGCATCTTGACCGATTGTTACTTTCTTAGTAACGACTGGCATTTGTGTGCCAGCGATTAGAGGTTTGTACTCTAACTTTTGTTCTTCCACGTATGGCATATTATCTGCCCTCCTTATTTCTTATTGCGTGCTTTCATTACACGATCAACAATTTGCATTGTTTTTTCAGAATCATCGATATCCTCATCAAGTACTTGACCAGGAATCGTGTCAACTTGATTAGATGCATTGTTAGCATCTTGCATTAATTGCTGTAATTGATTAGTTGGTTGTTCAGGCTGTGGCATATTGAGTAATTCAACAGCTACATCTTGAACAGTAGCGTATGTTTCATATTTAGCGCGATTGATCACTTCTGCGCGTGCTTCGTTATTAATCCCATCAAGGGCCTGTAATCGTGCACGTTCAGCAGCAACGCCCGCATTAAATACTTCATCATATACTTCCGCATAATCTGTACGTAACAATTCAGCAGTTACTTCCATTGGCTCCTCTCCTTTCTCTTCATATTTATCAACAGGCAGCCCTTTGAGTACCTCCATACTCATTGGTAAGCCATTGACAATTAAGTCAGTGCCTTTACGGCATGCAACCATTTGCAAGGATTCATCTACACTTGTACAGAATCCTTTTTCCAATGCTTCCCTTGCTGTTAACCAAGTTTCGTCATCCATCATGGTCGCGAGTTCTTCACGAGTTAACCCGGTGCGGGCTTCGTAAATATCGATAAGATTTTCTTTAGTTTTACGTAACGATTCAGCAGCTTTTTCAAAATCATCGGCTTCACCATATACATAAGAGCTTGGGTTGTGAATCATCATTTCACTACCCAGAGCCATATGAATTTCATCGCCTGCCATTGAAATAATAGAGGCAATGGATGCCGCTAGGCCTTCGATAATAACAGATTTCTTATTTTGTAAAGCTCGCAATCGGTTGTAGATTGTAACGCCCGCCGATACTTCGCCGCCTACAGAGTTAACATGTAGAACGATGTTTTGAGATGGATCCAACCCTTGGAGTTGTGATAGTACGTTTGAAACGCCAGTATCTTCGCCCCAATAGTCGGTTCCGTTCACGACTACGCCATAAATATCGACGTCAATCGTCTCCGCTTCCTGAATCAGATTTAGCGGAGTTCGAATTTTGAACTGAAATTTGTTGTCCTTGTTCATTCAACAAGCCTCCTTCATCCATAGATTGGTGTTCACGAATACGTTGCGGTAAGATTTCATTTTCATAATCCATACCTGTAAGCTCTGCGGCTTCCTTAGCACGAGTACTAAATGCATTCTTAACACGAATTTCTGCTGCAGTAGCTTCCTTCTGCGGGTCTAATTGACCTTGAGAAGGTCCGTACCACTCAGCACCTAGCCACGCCTCTCGGATGATTGGATCATCGAAGAAACCTGGTGCGTCAATGCGTCCTAAAAGAATAGCCATCGTAAGCCACTCTTCGTAAATAGGATTACAAAATTGGGTAATAAATTCGGCGCGTTGCGTTTCAACAGACTTCCAATATTCGAGTAGCGCCGCTCTTGATGCGGAGTAACTTTGTCCAAAGTGCTTAACTAAAATTTCATATGGAATTTCTAGTGCTGCACCTACATGACTAATGAGTGAGGACGTAAAGTCCGCAAAGCTCGTTGGTATTGGCGTTTTTTCAGCCACATTCACTTTTTCACCCGGTGCCAATACGTTAACTGTGCCATTGCCTAATTCGATTGTTTCATCGTTATCAGCATCCACTTGATCGTCTTCGTCAATCGCAGTCCCTAGTGACATATCGTCTGGTGCCTCCGATTCAATGAAGATTGCCATCAAGGCATTAACTAATACCTTCATAACTTCCGCATCATTGTACCGGCTAAGCACTTTCAAATCCTCGATTACCGGAGACAATATAGGGATGCCACGCAACTGGCCACTTCGCTCAATCGTCATAACCTGGATAATATTACGCCGCCCGGTTTGTGCGCCGTACTTCGGAATATATGTGTAGTCATGATCATCGTTAAAGCCGTTGTACAGTTTATTTAGTACATAAAAGCCGACCGCGGCGCCATATTTATTAAACTTAACACCGTGAATTACATCGTTATTCTCGTCTTCTTCTCGCCCCATATATTTAGGCGGAGAAGCTACAAGAATCGATTCTACAATCTGCAACCGTAAAGGGTACGGGTTCTTATTCGTTCGAGTAAATAGTAGCGGTAAATTTACAAATGCATCGCCGTACAATAGCTTTTCATAGTACACTAGGGCCTGAATTCCATAGAAGTCAGTCTGTTCGCGTGCATCGCAGTGCTTTGCCCACATTGCGAACTCACGTTCGGTCTTACGTTCCCATGCGTTCTTTTCTTCAAACGTCAGCCCCAATTCCTCATATCGGATATTAGCTTTAAACCTTAGGCCCGGGCCAATAACATTGGTTTTATTCGTCTTCAGTGCGCCAGCTGCAATCGGTGTACCTTGTTGGAGGTCTACAGACCTTGCCCGTAGCATCCTAAAGTTAGCATCGATATCATGCCTTGCATCCTGAGAGTTAACCTGGTACCCTTTGGCGCTAGATTTAAAACTATTAGCGCCGTGATTAGAATAGCCTGAGTTTGTTTTACTCCCTGAATATTGCGTTGCTTTGTGCCTACCAGCTGCGGTTTTCATAAACTGCTTCTTACGTTTACTCATATATCCCGCGGAATGACACGATATGCACGACGTCGAGGTCTATTCTCTAGCCTTGCTACTTCATTACGCCAAAAGTTGATGCGGTCTTTCACCTCTTGCACATTCGCACGAGTTAACCGGCGATTACCAATGGTGTATTCCTTGCCTGTCGCTAGTGCTAAATCCGCCTCTAGCCACGCCTGTAAATGCTCTTTTGCCTCATATATTGTCCATTCTGCCATCCTTTCACCTCCTTTCACGCATTAAAAAAGCGCCCATGTTGAGCGCTTAGACTTGTGCCATGCATAGATTGGAACATCATGCTTATTAAAGCCTGCGTTTCCACATCCGTGTGGCACAATATCTCCATATGTTTGATGTCATGAGCTGATATATTTAGGCCTTGCCTATATTTATATAAAAATTCTGGCATTGCCTTTTCTATCATCAAATATAAATAATAAGGGATTACATTTCTTGGTTGAATCACCACATATTTAGCATCAACCTGTTGCGCCTCAGCTAAATACACCAACTCCCCTTTACTCGCAGATACTTGCAAGCAAATACAGCCAGACGGATATATTTGATCCTTCTTAGGACGCCCTAGTATATCCGCAACCTCCGTAATTTTAATTTTCTTGTAATTTCTTAACATTACGCGAACATCTTTTGAAGTAAATACTTTTTAACATCTTCTATTTTTTTTATCACGGCTTCTTGCTCCTCAACTGTACACGCGCGATCAGATGATACCAAAAATTCTGTAAATTCTTTTACAAATTCATCGTGCTCTTTCTGCGCGTCAGGATCTGTACAAACTAATTGCTTTAACATTTCCGCAATTTCTAAGCCCAAAATACGGCTTTCTCGATTAATTTCGTTTAAGTCCTTAGCAAGCTGTACCGCATCTGGTATTTCTTCAGGCTCAAAGCTATCAATATAGCGTGGAATATTCAGATTATAGTCATTGTCTAAAATAGTAGACATGCTAATGTTACTAGAATATCGCTCTATATCTGCCCTGTTCTTGTACGCTTTAATTACTTTTTCCACCTGTTCGGCGGTCATTATATTTTTATTTTTGTGCTTAACGAAGTCTTTTTGTGCATCGATAAATAATACGTCTTTGTTAGCGCGATTTTTCTTAAATACCAATATGCATACAGGTATACTTGTATTTGTAAATAGATTAGAAGGTAGTCCTATTACCGCATCAAGTAAATTATCCTCAATCAGCTTACGTCGTATATCGCCCTCTGCCTGTCCTCTGAAAAGCACACCGTGCGGCAGGATAAAGGCTGCTGTGCCAGAAGCATTTAACGAATAAAGTCCGTCGAGTATAAAAGCAAAATCGGCTTTACTCTTTGGTGCCAACTTATACCCTTCAAAACGTGCATCCATTTGTGGAATCCAAGATTGACTATACGGAGGATTACTAATCACGGTGTCGTATTTTTTACTCTCTAACCTATCCACTTTGGCTACTTGGCCAAAGCCAGATACCGCGGATTCTACTTTATAATACGCAAGCTCTTCACCAGTAAGAACGTTCTTCTCTACTACTTCCGCATCTATATTGGCTATTAGTAGATTGAGTAGCATAAAGGCTATCGCATTTTTTGAATACTCCTCAAGCCTTAGTGTCACGGTATTATCCGACTTAACTTTAGCCAAAGACAATCCACCTATCCCAGCACATACATCGCGAACATCACCGCCAGAGGTAATACCGCCGATTATATCTAGCACGAATTGTGGCGTGTAATCTTGCATATAGTTTTTTCTATCTGCACTATGTTCTTCGAATTCAGCAAGTAAGGCCTCATACGAATAGTAAGGCTGTATCGACTTCAAAAGTACCGAACAGCTATTCGAATTTAGCAATACCTTTGTTAGAGCTGTAGGTATTTCGTGCATTTCACGAATATTTAGTTCTTCCATAATCCTTTGTAGGATTGTCATAATCGTATTCCTCCGACTCTAACACGTCGTCTTGTCCGTTTCTTTGGTGTATCGCCAGCCTTGACTACACGAGCGGTATTCTGGTACGGCGTATACTCTTCCTTACTATTCCGAGCCTCTAAAGCATCGAAGTTCGGATTCATAATAGCGATAGCAGCTTGATTATAGTTTCTAATATCAAATGGTTCATTTCTTTTACGCCCCGGGCGCAGTACCCATTGCTCTTTGAAATGGCCATTAACTAATTTAGATACTTTCATTTCTGCTAATAGGCCCTCGAAGTATTTCTTCCCATACCCTTTTTCATGGTCTTTTGGAAAGTGGCAATACCTCGGCTGACCTTTTTCTTGGTTCAAATCACTGTAAATTTGTTCCTTGCCTGTATCTACGCCGAGTTTAAATAATTTGGTCTTGTATTTTTTCAACTTCGTAGGCAAGCCGTCAATCAGGTCTTTACCTGCACCGCCTACGCCCTTAATAGGATAAACGCGCTTATGCCATCTAGTTGAACAGTACTTATATACCGATTGGGTCTTTCTACCACCAGAGTCAATGCACGTAACTGATACGCCCCGTTTTCTACCATCGGCATAAGACCATGTACGATTTAAAATAATATCGTCCAATTCTTTCCATACGGCGTCATAGGCAGGGTCTCCATATAATCTGAAGTATTGTATACCCCAGCTCTCATAATCTTTCCCCCAGCCGACGATTTCACACTCTAAGCGGTCATCCTGCGTATCGACACCACATGTTAAGAGTAGAACGCCGTCCGGCAACTCCGCGCCGTAGTCTTCTCTGCGTTCGTAGAGCACTTCCGATTGTAATGTTTCTGTATCCTCTTCATAAGGAATGCCCATTTCAGTGTTAAAGAATGTCTTAACGCCTGCCGTGCCGAGTTTAGTGGCTTCCTCGTATTTATCTTGAAGTTTACTCCAAGACGCCCAAGGCGAGCCAAACGCGTTCATGTGAAAGCTTCGGCAATTGTACTTCTTTAAATTCTCCGGCGCTTCCGCAATCCATTTGCCCTCTCGATACAGTTTCTTCCACTCGAACTCTTCGGATAGTGTTCCGCAATGATCACACGCCAAGTAGTACTTGCCAGTGTCCTCGTCCGCGTGGAATTTATCCCATGACGGATATACATATTCACCACAAGCAGGGCACTTGATATGCCACACCTCTTGTGTACCGCCTAGATACAATTTCTCTATCCGGCTGGTACCTTTGGCCAATGGCGTAGATGCGTACACGTGCTTTCGATTGTAGAACGTATTAGTACGCTTTTCTGCTAGGCTCAAAGGGTCGCCTTCCGTGCCTGCTGATGCTGGATAGCGGTCAATTTCGTCCGCTAGTAATACACGAATTGGCCTAGATGCCAAATCTGCTGGAGCATTTGCACCGACTAATGTCAGGTAACCGCCAGGAAATGTCTTATTCAATACCGTATTGCCACTGTCCCGAGATTTTACATCGGCCATTTTATCGTTCAGTACTTTTGTGTCACGAATAAAGGGAGCAATACGAGTTTTGGAAAATTCCTTAGCTATGTCTTTTGTAGGCTGCATGAACATAATCGGTGATGGAAAGTAGTCAATAAAATAACCCAACACATTCTTAATGAGCTGGGTTTTACCAATTTGCGAGCCTGTCATATACACTATTTTTTCAACATCAGGGTCACTCACCGCATCAAGCATTTCCTTTTGATAAGGGGCTCTATCGGTGGAATACTTCCCTGGTTCAGCGCTATCCTCTGTGGAAAGCACCACATTAGCGTTGGCCCATTCCGACGCAGTAAACTTTGGCGGTGGCTTTAATACACTGGCCAATCCTTTAAACAGGTTGCATGTGTGTTTCAATCACCTTCACCTGCCTCGTCATCATCTACGATGATGTCATCAGACTCATCGTGGAACATGTTAGGGTCATATTCTGACAATTCGGTTAAGCATTCATTCACTTCATCGAGAAGTGCATCTTGAATGACTAACAAATTTGTCTCCCCTAACACTTTAGGGGCAGCTTTTAATGGCAACGCCTGGAGCTTACTTTTAAAGTTGTTCAGCATTCGATTCATTACGGCTTTAACTGTGTTCGAGCGGTGCAATTCTCCATTCATGATCTTCAGTTTGTTTTCTTCAATCATCCGTTTAGTTCGAGTTAACAAAGTTCGTTCTGCATCATATCCGCCTTCTCGTGCTTTCTTTTCGAGTTTACTTTCTCCCGTCTTATACGCAACAAATGCTTGTACTGTTTTCGCAATATTGTACTGTCCGCGTTTTTCCTTTTCGAATATACCGTCCTCGGTCAACTGCTGAACCCGTCGAGAGCTGATACCGAGCACTTTTGCCACAATTTTAGATGATACTAATTCGTCAACGATTGTTACGTTCGTCACAGTCTCGCCTCCTTCCAAAAGTTGACCGTTTTTGAAGCCGAACAGCAGTTCGGAAAAATAACTAACTAGCTATTCCGCGGGGTTCGGATGACCCACGGAAAATATTTTTTGTTTGGAGTACCTTTATGGCCCCCTATTTCGGCTGTTGCCCTAGCCCCCATACATGCCTCCTCGCCAGTGCTGTTTGCGTGAATGTTTCATCATATCTTTAGCAAAGGCTTTGGCTTTGCAATTACCTTTACTGCCAAGGACAATAGCATTAGCAGTAAAGGTAATTGCGTTTGTTATGTAAACAATCTTTAATATGGCAAGTAATATCTGTCATACTATTCTCTCCTTTCTATTGGCAGTCAGATTCTATTTAATTTGTAGGCTTAATCAATATCACCATAGGATGGTAGTAATTTGTTATAGTTAAGTACTCAAGGAAATCTCTTACATTATGTATTGGTTGTAGTTAAACAAGGCTATTATATTTTATGTCCAAGCATCTCAAAGGCGTCGCGAATTTATTTTGGTATAGTTTGTTATTTGAAAGGATTACATTTGCATTACGAATAGGTACCCCCTATGATGATATTGATTAAACCTGCATAATACAAAAGGACGCCAAGTACATCTGGCGTCCTTTTCTTATTCACTTCTTGTGAAGTTTCCCAACTTTCACACCTACAGTATACCACATGTCGATGTATCGTTTTGTATCGTTTTGTATTGTCCACGCTATTTCAATCTAGCACGTATACGTCCTACCTCTACCAGGGCCCTATCGTGTAGCTCGCCGCGTATTCTTGCCTCGCTATAGAATAAGATACCGGCTAGCTCTTTCCAGCTCTTCCCTTGTACATATCGCTCAGTCAGTAGGACCGCCAACTCATTCGGCCGTACTTGGCTAATCACCCAACGGACTTCTGCTTTAATGGCTTTTAACCTTTCTATTTCCTTTCGTTGCAGTTCGACACATTGCTCAATACCAGCTACTATACCTGATAAATCGCCGCAATGCCCGCCGGATACCCTATCCTTGCTGTAGTCCGTGGCGGACAAGGTATCTGCCTTACGTTCTATCTGTGCCTCAATATCACGCTTAATTGAATCGATGCGGTCATCAATTCGTAATATTTGTTGCATGTACTCTTTATCGGTCACTCTTCCGCCCCCTTGCAATAGCTCCATATCTCGTACAGTTTGTATTGGTCCTCGTGCTTACGGCTTACTGTCCATGGACTTTTGCCATCTGCATACACCAAGGCCTTACCTGTTCCCTGCCACACATTATCAATACGATAAAAGTGTCTATGATACCAATGTTTGTTATCATTCGATACTAACACGCAGTCACCTTGTTTAAAGTGTTCCATTCCCCATCACCTCATTGATATATCTATCCAAATACCAACGCGCTTTTTTTAAGTCTTCGAGTTTATCACCCTTGTACCCCGCACGTGCGATGTACTTAATAACATTGCCAAGATGGTATGGAAGCTGTTGATCTTCGATAAAGTCAATTACCTCAATCTTACCTCTTGTATAGTGCGATGGGTGATTTACGGCATCGTGCTTGATATTTCCATACAGTTTATCCTTATCTTCAACAGTTGGCGCATACACAGTTATCTTTTTACTGTCTTCCTTCTGTCTTTCTTCTGTCTCTTTACTGTCTACTGTAGTCATTTTTGCTTCCTCCTCAACTTCCTTCTTAGATTTATGACAGAATTTAATTGCACAATCAGGGCAATATTTACGTGGCCTGCCCTGTGGCCTTCTAAAATATTCAAACGGCTCTCCGCAACCTTCGCACTCTCTAACTTCTAATTTAGTACCGGTCGGCGGAGGCGTCATAACTTCCATGCACTCCGGACAATAATCTTCTGAAGTTTTAACCGTAAACTTCGTGCCACACTTTCTACATTTTTTTGCATCGTGTTTTACTCCTTGTACAATTCCTTACGATATTTAATGGCTTCGAGTAGTGCATCTTGCCCTACTTCCTTGCGCTCTAAAGCTTTCATCACTTGCTCATCCATCGTCCCTTTTGTTACTAGATGATGGATAATCACAGGTTGCGTTTGGCCTTGCCTATGAAGTCTCGCATTAGCTTGTTGATATTGTTCTAGACTCCAAGTTAGCCCATACCACACGATGATGTTGCCACCTGCCTGTAAGTTCAAACCATATCCAGCCGACGCGGGATGGGCCAGTAACATTTGAATGTTTCCTTTGTTCCACTCAGCTACATCATCGTCGGTCTTTAATTCAACCGCTTTCGGAAAGGCTTCTTTAATCGCTTGTAGGTCATGTTTGAAATTGTAGAATACTAACATCGGTTTCCCTTCATTCGTTTCTACTAATTCTTTTAACCTCTCCACCTTCTCATTGTGGACGATAATTGTTTCACCTTCATCGGTATAGATAGCCCCATTGGCCAGTTGTAATAATTTACCGGCTAAGGATGCTGCATTGAGTGCACTTACATCGTCATCATCAGCCAAGCTTAAGACATGATCACGTTCCATTTCTTTGTAAAGCGCCCATTCTTTGGGATTCATTTCTACCGTGATTACGTTCTCAATACGTTCAGGTAGTGTTAGGTAATCTTTAGCTTTTAAGCTCATGCAGATATCTTGCATCTTACCAAATATCGCGGTATCGCCGCCAGGCTGTAGTCGGTAGCTATACACGATATGCCCATTTGTTTTATCTGGCGTAAAATACCGAGTACGATATTCGGTAATTGTTTTACCCAATCGGTCTCCGCCATCTAGCAGGTACATCTGCGCCCACACATCCATTAATGTATTCGGTGCCGGTGTACCGGTTAGAATCACTACTCGTTTGAAGAAAGGCCTCATCTTACGCATAGCTTTAAACCGTTTGGCCTGCGGATTCTTAAACGATGAACTTTCATCGATTACAAGCATGTCAAACGGGAACGACTTCTTCTTACGATAGTATTCATACAGCCATTGCACGTTCTCACGATTCATCACATAGATATCTGAATCGCTGTGAAGGGCTTTGATGCGGTCCTTTTCTGGACCTAGCACAGATGCTATCTTCAAACAGCTTGTTTCATTCCATTTGTTAGCCTCTTGCGTCCAGGTCGATTCGGCTACTTTCTTAGGTGCAATAAGCAGCACTTTCTTAATATCGAATTGATCATACATTAACTGCTCGATAGCAATTAATGTAGAAACGGTTTTGCCCAATCCCATATCAAGTAACAGCCCATAGTGTGTATGGTCAATGATTCTTTGAATTGCTATCTTTTGATATTCGTGTGGATGAAATTCCATGAATCGCCCTTCTTATATCATCAACAAACAATGTAGCCCCTAATTTGCCGGTAACTACGGAAACACTAGCGCCCAGCTTTCGCATCCGTTCTATCTGCACACGTTGATTGGGCCTTAATCGCCCGTTCTCGTCCTTTAGTTCAGCGAACACGACTAGGCCGCCTGGTAAGATTATAATTCTGTCCGGCACGCCATCATTTCCTGGCGATATGAATTTCATATATATGCACCCCAGATTTTTGAGTTGATTTCCCAACCAACGCTCGATGTCTTTTTCCATGTTCTCACCTCGTTCTCATTTAATAATTGGACACACCCTCGGACACGCCTACGAACCCACGCCATTACTGGGTTTATGGGGGGGGTGTGTCCAATTTGTCCGATTTTTTGCCAGAATATATATATACGCGTATTCGCGTTTTTCACGTGTATACGTATACATACGATTATTCATATATTTATTTTTTATTTTTTATATAAATAATTGGACACACTAGACACATATTATTATTTTGATTAGCAGTTATCTGCTTTTTGCCCGTGTCCGATTAGTGTGTCCAGACGTGTTTGGTGTGTCCAATTATTACCTTATATCAAAATTTATCAATGTATAGGGTTGAATAAATATTTTTACAAACATTTGTACCCATTAAATAATTGGACACACCTCAAATAATTGGACACACCTACTTTTCGTGATTGCGTTTATAGATTGATAGAAGGTCTGTACCTTCCCTTATAAACGCCCTCTGTGGGCCGTAAAGCCTGCCAAAACGTGCTTTACCAGTTCCCTTTGTATAAGGGGTCCATCCTCGCATTGCTTGAAGTATGTCTGTAATCTCCCTAGCCTTTGCGTTCTGCAGGTTCTTCCTGTCCCCCTCCATCACTTCACACCATATCTCAAGGGCGCACACCCGCTCCCGCTGCACTGAACCACAATGATCGTCATCGCCATAGTTCCTGATATAATCGCGTCTATCAAAGATATCTAGCGACTCCCAATCTTCCGGTAATAACATATCCAGGTATTCTTCAATGAGTCCTACGAGTTCACCACCTTCTGTGTGTGATAATTGAATTCGTAAGGCTTCTTCCTCAAGGTCCCCCTCGAGTACTAACGATTCACCATTAGACCAGTAATAGTAAGCCTCCGCCCATAATTGGTCGATGTCATCTTGCGTTATGTCCCAGGCGTTTTTCGTCTTACGCTCTTTGTCGCCTGTGATTGGCCAGAATCGGCGGTTACCTGTACGGTCTTTAAGGAACATGAGATTATTAGTGGAACCGGCAAATACACACTGGCGAGGGTACTCTTCGGTTCGTCTACCATACGGTGAGCGGAACCGGTCAGAGGTACGGCTGATAAAGGCCTTTACAATTTCATTATCGTTCTTGTAGGTAGGTGCAAGTTCCGCGAGTTCATTAATCCATGAACCCTGGATTTGTTCAAGGGCATCTTTTGTTTTGATGTCAACTAATGAGTTGTTGAACCATTTACGGCCTAAGCGTTCTAAGATAAGGGATTTCCCTAAGCCCTGCGCACCGTATAATACGATAGCCGTATCGAACTTGATACCAGGCACCATGACACGTGCTACAGCGCCACACATCCATTTACGAGTAACAGCCCTGATGTATTCGGTATCCTCTGCGCCAATATAGTCGATGAAGAGAGTATCAACTCTACATTCACCGTCCCAGGTTAAACCTGTTAGGTACTCTCGCACCGGGTGGAATTTGTTGGTTTGCGTGACTTCCTGTAAGGCATCATCGATAATGCCTTTACCTTTGATAAGGTATTTCGTAGCAAAGTAATTACGTAAGCACGCATCATCTGTATCAGTCCAGTACGGGGTCTCATCCTTACCACGCCACGGCAAATCATCAATCACAACTAAGCGGTGCGCGAATTCGTCAAGACGGATTTTACCTTTTAAAGCAGGGTCGTATTTTAGAACAATTAAGCAGTTGAATACATCTGATTCAGGTGTACCACGGCGGTCACGCTTTAGCTTTTCAAGGAAGTCTTCTTCCTCATCCGTGATATCATCAAATTCCATATCGGCCGCGCGTTCCTTGTCGAGCAAAATCGGTGCCTTGCCGTCTTTGTTGACAAAGTCAAGCATTGCCTTGTAACTCGGTAAGTCTGTTACTTTGGTGCGCGGATCCACGTCGGCATCTTCGGCACCGAACAGGTGGATGCGTACTAGGTCAAACGCATTGACGAGCTTACCGCCGATAGGGTCAGTTGCATGATTCGAGTATGCAAACGTATCATTATCATAAATAACTAGACCAGCTACTGAGCTGCCTTCGGTATACGTGTAACGGTCCTCGTGCTGCGTTGGTGCATAGACATTTGGTAGAAACTTATGTATCGCTTCTGTGATACTATAGCTCCTACAGAAGGCGCCCAGTAATCCTTTTTTCTCTAATGGATTACCTTGCTTTTTAGCCGCATCAAGGCGAATCTGTGACTCCTTACTCGATGTTGGCCAAAGGCTCGTATCACGCCAGTCTCTGTAGGTACTCAAATACGTATCGACTGAAATAAGATTCCCCTCATTATGTTGGTATACATACGCAACATCTTTAGGGCAACTTGGCCAATACATAAGGCGCTCCGCTTGATGCGTTGATGAATCGAAAGATTCAATACCAATATCATCAGCAATGCGTCTTGATACAGCCAGGTATTCATCAGGTGTCATCACTCTATCGGTAGGAATGATGATGCGGTATCGGGGGTTGTCGGGGGTATGGCTATGCGTACTGTATAGCACGTATTCCATATCGCCTAATTCCAAATCAAGGTTTGAAATAAAATCCTCGCTAGGCGAATCTGCATCAAGAGTAATTAAATACCGCTCCTTAACAGCACCCCTTACCCGTCTACCATTATTGGGGATATAACCACCTACGAAACCGCCTACATCTTTTCGTCTGCCCTTTTCGTCCTTAGGCATTTTAACGTATTCAGCAGCTGTTTCGTTAGTGACTGTTGGCGTGGATAATTTGTTGGCCAACGCACTCCAAGTCATTTTCTGAGACTTCCAGCTACGGGCGGAGCGATTTCTGCCCGTAGCTATGATGATATTTGTATCCATATTACATCGCTCCTCCCTTCGCAAATTGGATGTCTCTTATAAATTGGGGTACTTGTAATTTATGCTTCTTAACCCATTGGCATACGGCGTAATTGACATCGTGGTTATCACTAACGCATCTGTTATTTTTTAACTTGGCCTGATGTATTTCGACGAAGTTATCTGTGTCCTTATTAGGATTAACTTCAATACATGCCACAGGCTTGTCACTTTTATAAACGCCTACGATAGCACACGTTCCTGCTTTTACCTTATCGACATAAGTTCCAACACAGTTATTCAATTGCACACCTAATCGGATGATGCCGTGCGTTGACTTGATCACGTTGAAAGTCAGCCCTTCAACTGAATCTGCTAATTTTTTATGACGCAGACTCTGTTGCACTGGTAAGTTTTCGGCATCTTCAAATTTAGATAAACACACAATTTCGTCGTGCAGGTCTTTAATCTGAATTCGTCTAGCCCAAACTTCCTTCCTCTTGCTTCTGGATAATCTAAGATACATATCAGATGTATCTTTAATTTCAGAATAGGAATCGGCGTTTTTAATGAAAAGTAGAGTACGCCGCTCACCGTATTGGTGCATCATGATGGATAGGAATTTTGTAAACATAAGCAAGGCATGTTCGCTATTCCATATTGGCCACGATTGAATATATCCTGTGCCTCCACCTTCCTCTGCTACGAGGTCTGTAAAGGCCTTTTGATAATCCATACTTTTGAATATCTTGCTGGCCGTCTTAATTACTTTCACATAAAAGAAAGGGCGTATTGACAGTAATCTTCGAACCCATCGCTTATCCGGCAATTCATAAAGCTGTATTAGCGCTTTAATAAAAGGGGTACCAGTACTTGTTAAGTCGGTAATATTTGAAGAGCACACCTTATCAGATCCGAAAGGCCTAAAATAGGTGTCATAGTCTTTAACTAATGTATCGTTTAAAGCTGGCGCATCTGGTGCCTGCATTTTCCATATTAGGTTATGGAGCAAATTATTAAGTGCCCCATACTTGGACGATAGTAAAACCCCTTGCCTAATTGGCTTAACCTTATAGCCTGCTTTTTTTGATAGCTTAGTAAAATAAGCCCCTTTTAATACTTTGGCGAAGGCTTGTAGTTCTTTTTTGTGCTCCGACAATCTACAATTTGGCGTTGCTACTAACCAGCGCAAGGGCAACGATTTGGAGTAAAAGATTGATATGTTGGGTTCAATTTCAGATACTATATCGGCACGGGAGCGCTTTTTTTGAACTAAGAATACTTTTCCTTGCTTAAAATCAAACCGTACTATATCGATAAGATGAGGCTTGTATCCGGGGTAAATTGACTGCATATCGTTATCAACGTATACGGTGTGATAATCAAATTTGATGTCTAATATTGACCCCCTATCGATGATTGAAAGTTCGATATCAAGTGGAATGTTGTCATTACTCGAAACCTCAGCAACACAATCATCATTTATATGAATGAGTTCGCCACATTGCGGGCAATAAAACGCATTTGACATATACGGGTCTACGATTCTACCCATTCCCGAAGATATGGAAGGCCACAAGCAGGCAAATGATTGCCCGCAATCTACGTGGTAATGTACAGCAGGTGACCAAGAGTTCACTTGCTTGCGCCGTACTAGGTCATACAGCTTTTTGACTGACAAACTAAATAATACCTTCATAAGGCGCTAACCTCTTTCTTATAACAAATCGTCTAAATCGTCTTCTTCATCAACTACAGGAGCATCTTCAACAGGAAGGACTTCCTCTACAGGAGCTTTCTTTTTAGTAGTACGCTTACGCTTAGGTTTTTCAGCGGGTTGCTCTTCTACTTTAGGAGCGTCATCTACGGCTGGCGTTTCTTCAGTCTTTGCGGGCTCTGCTTTTTTACCGTTGAGTACTTTAAGCCCTAAATCACAAGCAGCGATACAACCTTCGCAGTACGCCATAGCTGCGTCTTTACGTTCGCTAGCAGGTGCGTTTTTTACTAATTCATATAAGCTGTCAATGGCTTCGCGTTGTTGTTTAATTTGTTCTTTGTTAATCATAATGACTTCCTCCTAGTCTTTCATATAATACGGGTTTTCAAACCCCGCTGCATTTAATATAAGGCCCTCATTCCAGGGCTCAGGTTTACACATAATGTCTATGACTTCATCTAAACTGCCTTCACCTATAGGTGCTTCGATAACCACTTCGTCGTGGATATGGGCTACAATTTTATAACCAGCTTTTGCCAGTCTTAACATTGATGCGGCTAGGCAATCTCTTGCAACGGCTTGCACAATGTTTTCGACGAGCTTTCCGCCGTAGGTTTCAACTCTGCCCCAAGTATTTTTAACCTGATCCATGCCATCGTACTCAATCGATTCACTACCGAACCGGTTGAGCCCTATTCTAGGTCTTGCATAAGCAAGTCTACGTCCGGACGGTAATTCGATAAACATAAACCCTTTTGATTTAAAGAATCGAATATTACCTTGCCTAATTCGTACAGGTTCGCCCGTCTTTACAACTTTCTTAGCTGCAGTATCTGCATCTTTCCAAAATCTCGTAATTCGTGGACTGGCCCTTCTCCATGCTTCGATGATACCGGGAAGTTCGGATTCTGGAATTTCCCCTTTTGAGTCCATCGATTTCATGGCCCCTACGCCACCACCATAGCCCAGTGCCAATTCTGCAACCTTACCCTTTTGGCGAAGGTGCCCATTGACGCCGTGCTTCTCGACTGGTACGTGGAACATGCTAGATGCGGAGGCACAGTAGATGTCGCCACCTTGCGCGAATACATCCTGACGCCACTGCTCGTGAGCGAGCCAGGCGATAACACGGGCTTCAATAGCACTGAAATCAGCTACTATAAAGCGGTGGCCTTCCTCTGCTACGAGAGCCGTACGAATGAGTTGTTTAATCACATCACCAGGGTTTCCATAAAGTAGGTCTAGCAATTCTACATCTCTACTTTTAAGAACTTCCCTGGCTGTGTCTAAATCTTCTAGGTAATTACGAGGGAGGTTCTGTAGTTGCACTACACGCCCCGCCCATCGTCCGCTTCTCATGGCTCCGTAAAACTGAAGCATGCCGTGGATACGCCCATCGGAACATACGGCGTTTTTCATGGCCAAGTACTTTTTAATGGAAGAGTTGCCTAGGACTTGTCTATTCTTCAGCACGGTGCGCACATCGGAAGGGATATCCTGTGACAGTAGATTTAATACATCATCTTTTCGCATAGTTTCGACTTCATAGCCAAGGCGATTCGATAACCAATCCTTAAGTTGCAACGTACTATTGGGGTTATCTAGCCCTGTTAGTCGTGCCGATGATGCGGTGGCCTTTTCCACTATTTCATCGTTACATTGAAGCGCTGCATCGACGAGGTCCATATCTACTTTTACACCTCTCCAGTTAATGTCTTGATCTAGTAGCCAATATTCATGTTCAATGACAGGCGGTTTCAATGAAAGCAAGCGTTTACGAATGGCCTTTTCAACCACTACGTCCTGCCGGTTGTATTCAATAAATTCCGCCCATTTGTCAGGCGCATCCTCCGGCATATTCCGTGTCTTAGGATTTGTCTTAGTAGGCTTACGTGGAACGGAAAAGAATTGAATCAATCGTTTACCTCGTGAATCCTTGGCTTCTCCTAATTTCAAAGCCTTAGACACATTATCAAGGCTTGCCGGTAGACTGCAGTATAACGCTAACACAGAGGTACATTCCCAATTCGTATAGTCCGCATCAGGAAAGTACTTTTTAAGGCATAGCATTTCAAATGCGGCATTGAACGCGGTCTTTGTAATTTCCTTATTATACAAAGCGTCCACCACCCTTTCGGGTAGTGGATACTTTGTCATATCAATTACTTCGACGGGTTCATTATCAAAGCTATAGGCAAAGAGCAGTATTTCAAATGTCTTATCGTCAACGTATCGCTGCGCCCCATATTTAATAGGGCAGGCGCAATAGGTTTCCACATCAATACTGAGCTCCATAATTGCCTCCTTAGATTAAATCGTCGTCATCGTCTAGGTCGCCTAAATCGTCGTCGCCGAAGTCATTAGCAGATACATGTACACCGCCTAGGCGTTCGCCATCTTTGACTTTACGGATACCATTTAGACCAAAGCCTACGCCTTTCTTGCCGTTGAAGTTGTAAGCAAAAACGGAAAGTGCAACCTGTGCATATACACCAGAGTAGATTTCTTCTTCGATATCAAAATCGTCCATCTTGATTTTTTCACGATTAAATACGATAGGTTGCTTATCGCTGTTCGCGTTAATGAAGTATTTACCAGCGTATGTTTCCGGTTGGTCAACTACTGCTTCGTCAGTATCGCCGTCGCGTAAGTTCAATTTGAGGTAGGCTGCTTTGCCTTCTACCTTAGCAACTGCTTTTGGATCCGCTTTGAGTTCTTCAATCGCACGTTCAAATGCTTTGATTGTCTTCTTATCTGTTTTATCGATAATAATTTGAGAGCTGTATTTTGCTTTGCCATCATCATTTTTACGAGGTTGTGCGATATTTGCATAAGAAAGTCTTACTACACCAGTTGTTAATTTAGCCATGTTACTGTCTCCTTATTTCTTAAATGGGTTACAATTATGTTCGAACCCTATTACCGTGTTAAATAAATTATCTAATTCGTCTTCGATATCAGACCTTTCGTCATCTAGTTGAATCCACTCATCGTCTTCTTCCCAAGAATATTTCGAAAGGTCTAATTCAGTTTTATAATAGTTCTCTATCGCCTCACACTTAGCATCTACTACGCAATAGCGAACGTGTAAGCTAGTGGCATAGGCAATAGTAATTTGGTAGAGCTCGTCGAGGTAATGCCCCCGTTCATGGAGCTCTTTTGCGATAGCCCGTACAGAGGTCATTTTTTAATCTCTGTCATTAGCTTTGCTACTAATGCTTCTAGCTTAGAGATACGGCTTTGGGCATCCTTGGCTTCCGCTATGTAATCAGAACCTCTACCGGTTTTGAATGCTGCATTTAACGTAAGTTGTGTTTCACCACCAAAGCTAACACCTGCACCAATCATAGTTCGTTCATTTGGACGATAGAACGCGCCCAACGCTACTGCGTTTGCATTTCTGTAGTGTCCGTAAGATACTGCATAAGATGCTTTATCGTTGCGGTTGAAGTCTAATGGATGCAATCCAGCAAGTGCTGCGGAGCTTGCGCCTAACTTATTAACACGTTGGCCAAGATTGTTTAATTTGTTGTTAATATCATTAGCTAAGCCCAAAGAACGATTTTCTAAAGTTGTGATACGCCCTTCGTGATTGTCTGCCACATGTTCAAGGCTTCTGATATCCGCTGTATTAGCAGTTACCTTTTGGCCAAGGGAAGCAATAGCAGATGTATTACCATTGATGCGGTTAGTATTGCCAGCAATAGCTTGTTCGTGATCATTAACCACATCGCCTAGCAGGTTCAAACCAATTGCCACATCTTTAATGTTTTGTTTGTTTTTAGCAATTTGTTTAGCATTAGTTTCGATTTCATCGATAGCCGCATAAAGCTGACTACCGTTGATAGCGTCTAGTGAATCAGCGGAGATTTGCCCAGCGCTAACATTCGTGAGTTGGCGGTTGTATTGAGTTACTCCGCCTGCAGCTGCACGGGCTTTAGAACCAAAACTTACTACGCTTGCCGGTTGCTCGCCTGCAAATACGTGGCGAGTACCATTAATTGTGATACTACCAACCCCTACCGCATCATCGGTCACCGAGTTGGTGCCGATAGCAACGGCATTGGCACGATCTGAAATTGTGTTATTCCCAAACGCTACTGCATCAGTTGCTAATGCTTTGGCATGAGTACCGAACACCAACGCGCCTTGGCCATTAGATTCGGAGTTAGAGCCAAAAATCAACTGTTCTTTTTGGGAACCAATTTTGTTGTTGTAGCCTACTACGGCGGACTGGCCACCCGCTACGGTGCCATTATTGGCGCCAACCGCGACGGAGTTTTCTCCAGTTACGTTGTTGGAACGCCCAAAGGCCATGGAGCTTTCACCAGATACGAACGCGCCATTACCGATAGCAACGCTATCATATGACGCCGTTCTGGCCTGGTTGCCGATGGCGATGGTGTACTCCACTAAGCTCTCAGCATGAGAGCCGAAAGCGAAGGAGTTACGACCTGCTGCAGTGGCATTGTTGCCACCAGCAAAACCGTTTTCACCTGTTATAGTGTTGTTGGTGCCAAAGGCAAATGCGTTATTCGCATCGATGTTGTTTTGAAAGCCCCATACTGCTGAGCTAGTAGAAGTTGCGGAGATAGTATTATTTGTCCCGCCTAATGTATTATTGCTAGTTGCGCCGGCTACATTGACAGCCAGCGCGGAAATCGCGAGTACCGCTGTTACTGTTTTATTCATGTTTATACCTCATCATCAAATTCATTCATCATTGTTTCAACTGTATTAATTGCTGGGCGTTTATCGCTGTCCGGTACAAGTGTAGGCTTGCCTCCCGGCTTGTCGATGTAGGCTTCTAAGTATTTAGCAACGCCCTTTTTACCAAGAACCTTTTGCAGATTCGTGATGCCTTCAAGTTCTCGAGGCTTGAAGATGTCCTTTTCCTTGTAGCCATTATCGAGTAATGTTTGAGCCGCAGCGTCCGGATCCGTGATAGTACGTCTTGACGTACCTTCCACCAATTTATATCCAGGCCATTGCTTTTCACCTGATAGAGCTTTTTCATATGCAAAGTCGTAAACACCTTTAATCCATTTCGTGATTAAATCTTTCATCGCCAGGATGTCGGACACTTCTTGGTCAGTTAGCAATTGATTCAACTTGCCGCCATCTTTATAGAAAGCCTTAAGGCAAGTATCAGCTAATGCCCGGCAGGTGTGCCGAGCTTTGCAGAAATTGCAATAGTCGCAAGGCGTACATTCGCCGATACCTTCCCAGGCACGTTGCGCGATTGGTTTTATTTCTTCGCCCCAATCGAGCAGTTCCTCAAGTGCCATTTCATCAGTAGACACACTATCAAGTCTTGGCTGTACTATTGTCATGCGAACTGTTTTAATGTCGTACAGGAACTCGCTGGCATCGTAAGCACCTAATGCGTAGAGTCGCATTTGTGTATTTTCAACGGCACTAACAGGAACACCCTTGCCATACTTCAGGTCGATTACTTCCAAGATACCATCGGCTACTATGACCATATCGCCTGTGCCAAAGCCCTCAGGAATCCACCTAGAGAAGTCAAGTTTTGCTTCAATCATGACTTCTGCATCAGATGAACGGGCACGAGCCTCGTTCACCTTTTCTTCGCAGATGTCAACATATCGGTTAACGGCTTCTACCATTTCAGTAGAGTAGTCGTCTAGCTTAAGCGCTTTCTTTCCCTCTAGCTTATGGCGCAGGATTGATTCAGCCAGATCATGTGCTACCGTACCTTCCGCAGCATAGGGCGATTGTTCATCAGGGAACATCGCTTCTAATCTTGCCGATGGCGTACATACGAGCCACCTAGCGCTACTTGATGCACCTAGTAAGGCGTGTTTCTTAGCCACGACTAGCCACCCATTCCATGATTTGAATACGTTGTTCATCGGTAGCAGATGTTACCTTTTCGGCACCGATGCTATCTAAGAAGGCTTTGAATTCGCCTTTTGCTTTCGTTTTATCAGAAGCTTTTGCCATTACATCTTTCACTGCTTCACGAGTTGCTTCAAGGCTTGGGGCTTCCACTTTAGGTTCTTCAGCTTTTACTGGTTCTTCAGCTTTTACTGGTTCTTCTACTTCCTTAGGAACAGGTGCTTCTTCTTTAGCCGGTTCAGCTTTAGGAGTTTCCTTCTTAGCAGGTTCCACATTAACTGGTTTAACATCATTAGTTGTCCAGTTTTCTACTTCTTTAACAGGAGTGCCTACGATGGATTGGTAAAGGTCTTTCACTTCTTGTTCTAATTCAACGGCTTTATCTACTGTGATTTTTAACTCGATCATTGTTTTGTTTCCTTTCGGTTTAACGATGTGATATACTTTAAATGGATATTTTTCTATGTGCCCTTTACGCATTGCCGTGCGTGAGGGCATTTTTTTTGTGCCTAAGCATTCATCAGGACACGTTGTACAGTCTTGCAATTTAATCACCGCCCTTCAGTGCACTTAAATCTAATGTTGTTCCCTTGTCAGTATTTTGCCACTCATAAAAGTCAAGTCCTGACGATTTTAAAATATCGGCGGCTGCTTTACCTCCAGGGGCGGCATCGATAACACGACGCGCAGATTGATAAGCGTTCTCTAACTTTTCAAGTTTTTCATCATACGGTTTTGCAACCGCATATAATGCTTTAATCTCATCTTTTGGGCTATCAATTCGCGCCGTCCACAAATTGCTTATCATACGTTTTAACATCACATCACAAGAGACAAGGCTTTGTTTGAATGTCGAGCCGTAACCTGCTTTTTCTAGCGCGTTTGCAACCGATTCCGCAGAAGATAATAAATCTTTAAATTTTACAAATAGAGAGCTTGCTTCTACGGCGTTTCGTAAAGCTTCTGTTCGTGCTTTTTTCAAAGGCTCATACCTTTTCAAATATTCACTACGGACAAAGTCACGAACTGCCGATTTTGTAATGTTTATTTTTGGCATAATATTCTCCTTTGTTTTACGGGTTGATGTATTTCTTTACATTTTTTACATACGGCGCGCGGTGCGCCTGTCGTAAAGTTCCAATACTGGTAGGGGCCTTTTAGCCTCTTATTGCATCTCGTACAGCGCTGAGTTCTCATACGTACTATCCTTAAAATCTATAGCTCTGTACATGACGACTACGCATTAATTTACGGCGCAATCGTCTGACCTCAATTCTGTATTCAGATACCATCCACGCCATGAATCCACACAATATCTGGAACATCGCCTGTATAAATCCAATGCGGTCAAGTTCTAAACTGCCTACCGTACCAATTATCATCAATAGGCCGATTCCTTTAAGCATCCCGTTCATACGATGTGCGCCTCCTTAAATGCTTCATTAATTTTTTCTTCTGGCCAGCCTAGCGTGTTGGCCAAGTAGAACCGGAACCCTTCTCTATCAATTGAAAAGGTGCGCCCCTTTTTGCCTTCCGTTTGCCAGCACTGCGCAAAGGGGAACTTATCTCTTGCAATACATTCACGTATCGCGGTCATAGTTCTTCCCAATACCGTGGCCATCTGGCACACGGCAATTGTTTTAGTTATCATAAGTAACTCCTTCCTACCAGTGATAAGCAGTGATTGCTGCCACTATGATGATAAAAATACTAACAGCCGCAGAAAGGCTAAGCATTAGCACCCAAAGACAGATGCTTATAACGGCTTGAATGTCACGCTTTTGCATTATGCTTACCTCCATTCACGGTCTATCAAATTTAGGATTGTAGTAGTCAGTTTCCCAGAAATCGTTGGACTCGTCTCGACTAACTCCTAGTGCATCGCAAATAGCGACAATCGTTGCCATTTGTACTGATTTACCTTCAAGGGCACGATTTAACGTATCTCTTGAAATCTCCGCTGTCCGAATTAGGTCAGCTTTCGACATATTAAGTTCTTGCATACGTTCGCGAATTGCATCGCCGTACATTCTTGTTGCGAATTGTTTTTGTTTCATAGCACTGTCCTTCCTTTTATTGAACCTCTTCATTTGATAGTTTTCGAGTAAACTCGAATACTTTGCCAAAAAAAATTAGACCTTTAGGAATATGATAGGTTTCTTCTATTTTACATATTTTTGCATATGGAATATTTGAGCTGTCTCGTTCCCATCTTGCTAGTGTTTGCGGATGCACGCCCAGTTTAGCAGCCGCATCAATTTGGGTCAATCCTGCATTTACGCGTGCTGCTTCTAAAGTAACAAGGTATTGCTTCATATATTACACCTCCCTTCTAGTTCGAGTTTCCCTTGACTTGATTTAAGTTTAACTCGAATTCAGTCGAATTTCAAGGGTATTTATATTTATATTTAGTTAGTATTTTCTTATTTTTTTATCAAATATTTTATATTAACTCGAAAATATTATTGATTTTCTCGTATTAATACGATAAAATAACGGTATAGAGGAGCGATAAGTATTAATTTTTTATTAACAAAAAAAGAGGTGTTATTTATGGCAAGACCCGCATCAACTAATTTTGATAAGGAAATAAGAAGCCAGGTGGCCGCCAATCTTATTAGTTTATTGCGTAAAAAGGGATGGACAAAATCAGATTTATCAAAAGAAACGAAAATAAGCCCATCCACCTTATCCGGGTACTTTAATGAAAAATACAATATCACTCCTGGCAATTTGCAAACAATAGCTGAAGTTTTTGGAGTCGAAAAGGGCGATATAGACCCTAGATATAAGATTGATGAAGAAAGCGTAAGTAGTTTTCTTTCAAATTATTTTAATGAACAATCTGAATCAAAGAAAAAACTTGCCAAGCTTTGGTGGGACATTTCAATAAAAGAGTCAGAAGGAGCTTCTACAACACAACCTAATTTTTATTCCCTTCAAGAGGTTGATCTTGATGATAATCATAGGCTCATATTTACACTTCCGTCCTATTTTAAATCACCAAATTCATTAGCAAAGCGCAAGGCAATTATGTCAAAGCCTTCATCTGAATTGAATCCAGAAGGACAATTGGACAAACTTACGCTACGTGCAGAAGCGAACACTGCCTCAGCCCTTTTGGCACGATATATAGAGAATGTGAATCAGCTTTTATCTATACGGGAGAAAATAAAGCCTAGTGAAGATTTACAAAATTTCTTAACTGTAATCGCAGGAACAATTTCAGTTGCTGAAAATATAAAGAAAGAATATTCTGAGATTTTAAACACAACTACTAAAGACGAATAGTATTAGGTTTGTAAAAGGGGGATAAAAAATGAAAAAAGTGTTAGTATCAGGGATTTTAATTACTGCTTTATGTATCGCCGGCTGCGGAGGGCCAGTCGATAATATCAAAGATGCAACAGGTTTATCAAAAGAGCAATCTCAGCAAGTACTTACCGAATTACAAAGCGTTGGAGTCACTGAGTTCGGCAATGTAAATAAAGTAGCAGACCAGCAAGGCGTGTATTACATTGTTGATGAAAAGTATGGCCAAACATTCTTCCGCATCAAGGATGATAAAGTCAGTGAAATCGAAAATAGCTTCTCTACCGTTTACAAAAACGGCCAAAAGACAGACGATATTAGCAAAGTCTATATTAGTGATCAACAAAAGGCAGCGTATCAAGTAGCCGCTAAAGACGCGGTATCCGCTAGACTAAAATCACCATCCACGGCTAAATTCGATATAAAAAAAGTCATTCGTTATGATAATAGCGTTACCGTTCGTGGCACGGTTGACGCACAAAATGGATTTGGCGCAATGGTTCGAGGTATGTTCTTTGTAAAAATCAAAGCGGATACTGGAGAAGTAGACTCGGTCAGCATTAATAATTTATAACAATCCTTGCCCCGCGTGATATACTATAGGTACCAGTACCCATCCACGCTTCAGGGTTTAACGACTACAGCGCACCAGGATGGGTCTTTTTATTATATCGTTTTGCAGATAAAAAAAATCCAGTACGTGCAAAAATTGCACGTACTGAATAGGGCTTTTTATGTTAAAGGAGAACACTATGACAGAAGTTGTAGAATTTGTTATTGATGAAATATCGGAGCGGCATTATTGGTTTGTTCGAACTAATGGTGGCGAGTATTACGATGATTATTTTCACGAAGGTTATATCGCAGTAGGTTTTAACTCTATTGTAGATAAGACTGCAATAGAAAGAGCTGAAGCTGACGATGTTTACAAACGCGCTTTATATGAAAGAATTAAACTCGAATTGGAAACAGACGAGGATATAAAGGCAAAACCAGGTCTCATTATTAATCAACTAAAAAGATTCTTAGTAGAAATGACCCCAGGGGATATCGTTCTTATTCCTAGCGAAAACTCCAAATTTATATCGTTTGGGGAAATAACTAGCGATGTGGAGATCATAAGCCCTGATGACATCCAAGAAGACGGATGCCCATTTATCAAGCGACGAAAAGTAAAATGGGTAAAAACATTAAGAAAAGAAAGTCTAGACCCTTATTTATATAAAGCTATTATGTCGCATCATGTTATAACTGACGTGTCGGATTCAGCTACATTTATTAATCGTTCAATGTCGAATATGTATGTAGAAAATGGACGCGCGCACATCACGCTAAGGGTCCAATCAAAAAAGCCTGTAAAAGTTGCCGATATCAACACGCTTTTAACTTGCTTTCAGGATATAGCTACAATAGCGGATTTTCCTCCTGATATACTAGCCCCTATCATACAATCTGATTTGAAAATTAATGTACAATCGCCGGGCCCAGTAGAATATATAACTTTCGGAGCGGGTCTACTGGGGTTCGGAGCTATATTAGCCACTATTGGTCTTTATCGGGCAGGTAAAATAATCGAAAAAGTCGGTGGAAGTTGTAGCTTTAAAATAGGCACTAAAGGAGTGTCCTTTAAAATGAAAGCAAATAAGCCGTCCAATACTCCCGCACCGTTAGATACTGATCAACTTGTATCCCAAATTATAAAGAATCCGGAAGCTATGGAGCGATTAAAACAAGTAGCAGATACTTTAAATAGGCTTGAGACTAAGTTACCAAATGAAAAAGACGGCCAAGATTAGCCGTCTTTATGGTACTGTATTCTTATATAAAAAAACTTGAGCTGTATGAAAATAGCCAGGAGGATTGCTATCGGGCCATTAACAAATACGCCCTTAATATAGATATTTATACTATCGAAGTACAACGATGGTATCAACAGAATAACTGTAATTAAGCAAATACAAAAAGCATTAATGGTCAATTCTAATTGTTTAAATACGTTCATAGTATATCCTCCTTCCCTACCTTCATTATAATTCTTCTCCGCTAATCCATGCAATACCCTACACCGTAAAAAAAATAAAGCAGCACCGCGTAAACGATGCTGCCACTTAAAACCAAATAGCACAGAGGTGTATTCAGTTTTTCCGATGCCACTATTATACATCCTCTGCGCATTACCTGACAAGGAGGACATATTATGGCCATGAAACGAGCCAACGGTTCAGGAACCGTATATAAAATGAAACATAAACAGTTACGTAAACCCTATAGGGCCGTTGTAACGTATGGCTACGATGCTAACGGCAAGGCTATTCGCAAATCGGTAGGTACGTTTGCGACACAAAAGGAAGCTTACACAGCCCTGGCCCTCTACTCTACCAATCCACCGCAAGAAGAGCAGCGTAAAATTACGTTTGGCCAATGCTTCGAATGGCGGATTGAGGAAGCCGAACGCCAAGGTCTGTCAGCTGGTCGCATGAAGATCATTCATACAATACAAAAAATGGTCAGCCATCTAAACAATATCGAGATGAAGAATATGCGCGCAGCACACTTCCAACCTATATTTGATACATCAACCCATACTAAATCATATCAAAAATTAATTAAGGCTATTATAGTGTCTGTAGGTACGCTAGCCGTAAAACAGGAAATCATACCTAGGAACTATTTCTCCGATATAATCATCAATAAGAATGCCACGCCAATCAAGAAGGCTAACATTTTTTCAAATTCGGCCCTCTACGCCCTTTGGCAACACTCCGACGATATAATTGCCAAGCTAACATTGATATACGCCTACACGGGCCTCAGATTGAACGAATTACAGACTATGAAGCTTAATAATATCCATTTGAAAGAGCGTTATATGATTGGCGGCTCTAAAACGGAAGCCGGTAAAGACCGATGCATACCTATTGCGGAATGCATCTACCCGTTCGTCAAGGAACTATACCAGCAAGCCAAATTTAAGCGCGTAGAGTGCCTTTTAGATAAGGTGATACACAAGGATACCTTCAGACGAGAAATGCAGCGCATGTGCCAAACTCTTAATTTAGGAGAGCACAAACCGCATGATACACGCCACACCTTCATATCGATGGCCAGCAATATTGGAATCGATGAAATTATCATCAAACGGATCGTTGGCCACTCAAGTAAGGATAATATCACCCAGGAAGTGTACACGCATAAAACCGTACAGCAATACATTGATGCGGTTAACCGATTACCACACGGCGAAGCCCTTCTAAAGGGTGAGCAACGGTTGAGCAACGCTGACGAAATTTAGTGATTTTTGCCAATTTTGGAAAATAAAAAAGCCAGTAAACATAAGTGTTTACTGGCTTTCTGCATTTGCGTTCTTATTCAGCGGAAATTACAGATACTGGGCAAACGGATTCGCAAGAACCGCAGTCGATGCAAGTATCGTTGATTTCGTATTTAGTTTCGCCTTCAGAAATAGCAGCAACTGGGCAAACAGATGCGCAAGAACCACATTTAATGCAACCATCAGCAATAACTCTCATGATAAACCTCCATAGGAACATTATAAAAGAAAACTTATTATTATCATTTAAAAAGGCACTTGCCTTAACTTCTGTTCTCATTATCACACAATAATAATTGAAAGTCAAACGAAAATGATAAAATCTTGTATATTATTTTGCATAACAATTGTTCCTTTTTATCATATAAAGTCTATGTTTATCATGATTTTGATATTTCTTTTCATTTATATATTTAAATATATCTTTCAATAATTGAGAATGCACAAATTATCATTTTTATCAAAATACGTACTATTATACTAGGAATTCAATTATCAATATTTATTATCATAAAAACTATTTTTTTATTACAACAGATTTAACGCTTATCTATATTTTGGCTCTCTGTCAAATGTTGGGGTATTCACCCTACGAGTCTTCTTTGGCACCAATCATAGTTATGGTTGGTGCCATTCTTTTTGCTCAAAAGTAGAATACGTACTCTAAATCTACCAAAGTGGCGAAGTCCATAGCTTATTCGTTTTAATACCTTAATCTTGTTGTTAGTTCCTTCTGTGTATCCATTAGAATATGGAAGTAAGAATGCATTAGTTAATTGCGTCATCCATGCAGGAAATGATGTAAAGAAGTTATTAAATTCATTCAATCCAGATGCTTTCACTAATTCCAACCAATACATTAAATGTGCAGCTATCTCTTGTTTACCATAGATCGAAAAGATTTTTCTAAAAGAAAGTTTTAAAGCATATGCTTTTCGTAAATCATCAGATATTCTAAGTATTTCACATAGTTTAATATGTTCGGCTTCCGTTAAAGGGTCTGGATGCTTCATTAGTACACGTCGATTCTGTTTTAACATACGTGAATAAGCAGCCAGTTTATGTTGCTCAC
>ERZ773031.128-NODE-128-length-41393-cov-16.784315_pt1 | contig 41393 bp, 59 predicted proteins | sample MGYA00511666_ERZ773031 | MGnify/ENA primary metagenome ERZ773031 (study PRJEB29015, sample SAMEA2738135) | human oral metagenome | biome: human oral; feature: human-associated habitat; material: saliva | place: China | collected 2250 ...
GATGGCAAGGCTCATGTAGGTGGTGAGGCTCATATAGATGGCAAGGCTCATGTAGGTGGTGGGGCTCGTGTGAGTGACAGGGCTCGTGTAGGTGGTGGGGCTTATGTCGGAGGATTCGCTTATGTAGGTGGTGAGGCTCGTGTGGGTGACAGGGCTTATGTAAGGGGCAACACTTGGGTAAGTGGCAAGGCTCATATAGATGGCAAGGCTCGTGTAAATGGCAACGCTTATATAGAGGGCGACGCTCGTATAAATGGTGAGGCTTGCTATACAACAATCAAGGGTTTTGGAACCGAATTTAGAAATACAACCTTTTTCAGATGTAAAGACAATAAAATCAGGGTTCAATGTGGTTGCTTTTACGGAGATATTGACGAGTTCAGAGAGCAAGTCAAACGCACGAGAAACGGCAAAATCGCAAAAGAATATCTAATGATAGCTGACTTAATGGAATATCACTTTAGCGAGGAGAAATAAATGTTTAACAGACAAATTGGTAACAAATTCGAGGAAGAATTTGCTAAAAAGTTATACGACCATGGATATTGGGTGCACCGAATCACTCAAAATGCGTCGGGTCAGCCTGCTGACATAATCGCCATCAAGGGGTATAGTGTCAGCCTCATAGATTGCAAGGTTTGTACAAAAGATTATCTCGACTTGTCGAGAATAGAGGAAAACCAAATGTTAGCTATGACATTGTTTGACGAGAGGGCGAAAAGACCAAGTGTTAGTTGGTTCGCGATCAAACTCAAATCCGGGGACATATATATGTTCACATGGTTGATGATACAGATGACATTAGAGGCAGGTAAAACTAGATTACCCGCTAATGATATCAGAGATTATGGAATGTCACTTAGCGAATGGTTGAGGCTAGACCGATAATGTCACATTTCAAATTTTCAAACGTAATTGAGGTCGATAACCCATCAGTTGAATTGTGTAAGTGGTGCGATAAAAATCTAACTTTTGCAAATCCCGAGTACGCTAAAATGTCACGGATGAATTTACCGACAAACGGAATCCCCAAAGCCATTAACTTGTTTGAGACGAGAGGTAGGACACTGATTTTACCTTATGGTGTTCTAAGTCTAATGCCACCTAGATTGTACATTAACAGTACGAGTGAGGAAATGTTCAAAGATATTCCCAAAATCGCTTATACGAGCGAAATATCGCTCAGAGAGTATCAGTTAAAAGCAGTACAAGGCATGATTCTAGCAGAGGGTGGAATTTTACAAGCCCCCGCTGGCTCAGGTAAAACTCGATGTGGGATAGCACTATTTATGAAGTTGAAAGCTAGAACGCTATGGTTATGTCACACCAAGGACTTAATTAGGCAAGCTAAAGAAGTTGCGAGTGAGTTCATAACCCCATCACTAATTGGAACAATCGTAGAGGGCAAAGTTAATATCGGTGAGGGTGTGACATTTGCAACAGTTCAGACGATGTGCCAACTTGACCTATCACTATATAAGGACTATTGGGAATGTGTGATTGTGGATGAGGCTCACAGAATAAGTGGCTCACCCACGGTGCTTACTCAATATCGTAAAGTGCTCAACAACCTATCAGCTAGATATAAGTATGGTCTATCAGCTACAGTGCACAGAGCCGATGGTATGGAAAAGTGCATGTTCTCGCTAATAGGAGATGTGGCATATAAAGTGTCGGATGAATCCGTAGCAGAAAACATAATGACGATAGGAATCGCAACGATATACACCGGGACGAGAATATCACATCGAGCTCAAAATACAGACGGTACGATTAACTACACTAGGTTAATCAGTAGCCTTGCAGATGATGTAAATCGCAACAACATCATTAGAGATACACTGATAATAAATAAAGACCACTCGAGCATTATTCTATCAGAAAGATTAACTCAGCTGGACACCATAATGTCACAATTACCAAAAGAAATGCGAGATAAAGCAGTGCTAATTCATGGAAAAATGACAAGCAAAAAAGGTAAGGAAGAACGAGCAAGGGCAATAGACGATATGCGAACAGGTAAGAAAAAATACCTATTTGCAACATATCAGTTAGCAAAAGAGGGGTTGGATATACCTTGCTTAGAAAGATTATACATGGCGTCACCTGTCAAAGATTATGCTGTAGTCACACAATCGATAGGTCGAATCGCAAGGGTGCATGAGGGAAAAGCCGACTCAATATGCTTTGACTTTGTTGACACAATCAAGTGGTGTGAGAAAGCCTACAAAAGGCGATGTACCACTTATAGGAAAAATCGTTGTTATTTTATAAAGGAGAAATGATGGAACAAAGAATAGTTAGGTCTTATCAAAACGGAATGATAGATAGTCATGAAAAAGTAAACATATTACTATCTGAGGGGTGGGTTGTCGCACATTCAACTGTAATACCACCATCAGGTGATTTAAGTGGATATATCGAATATGTGCTTGAAAGACACCCAATCCCTAGGGGCGTGGAAAATGATTAAGGTCAATGAATTATTTGCTGGAATCGGAGCATTTAAGTGTGCATTAGATAACCTCGACATTCCTCATGAAATTGTGGGGATATCTGAGATAGACAAGTACGCAATAGCGTCATATAACGCCATGTGGGGAGATACGAGAAACTATGGCGATATTTCAAAAATAGAGAAACTCGATTATGCCGATTTATGGACTTATGGATTCCCTTGTCAAGATATATCAACAGCGGGAAAAGGAGCCGGAATTGTAAAAGGCGAGACAAGAAGTGGGTTGCTGTATGAGGTTGAGAGATTGCTATTAGAAAGCCAAAAGGCTGATGAGTTACCTAAATATCTCATTATGGAAAATGTCAAAAATCTTGTAGGAAAGAAATTTAGATCCGATTTTGAGAGATGGTTGGATGTTTTAGAAACGCTCGGTTACAAAAATTATTGGCAAGTTATAAATGCGAAAGATTACGGAATACCTCAAAACAGAGAGAGAGTATTTTGTGTGAGCATATTAGGTGAGGGTGATTATCAATTTCCTGAAAAACAACCTCTCACATTGAAATTAAGTGACATGTTGGAATCGCACGTCGATGAGAAATATTACCTATCGAAAGAACAAGTTGACAAAATAAAAGCCTCGACTTTTCACACAAGACAAAGTCGAATACAGGAGAAAGACTGGTGTGACACATTATGTGCTAGGGACTATAAAGACCCTAAATGCGTTCAAGTCAGACCTCTAGGTACTATCTATGCTCATGCTAGCGATAGGTTTGGAAAAGGTTATATCGAGGGAATGTCCAAAACCATCAAAGCGATAAGCCACGATACATCAGTAGTGTTTAGTGATTCTAAAATCAGAAAACTCACACCGAAAGAGTGTTGGCGACTAATGGGGTTTGATGATGTGTTATTTAACAGAGCCGAGAAAGTTTGTAGTAATTCTCAGCTATATAAACAAGCTGGAAATTCAATAGTAGTTGATGTAGTTGAGCAGATACTAGATAACTTAATACCAAAGGAAATGAGGTGATATAAACGTGGTGGGTGTATCTACTCACAACCAATTATTGTAAATTTCTACATTTTATCAAAACGACGCCGTGAGTAGGTACTTGGTTGAGGAGATTTATTACTAACTAGAGAGGAGTGATGTTAAATCAATTTTTACACTTATGACTTTGAGGTTTTTAAATATGATTGGATTGTTGTATTTAAAGACCACGAATCGGGTCGATACACTGTTTTCCATAACGATAATGAGGGTTTTGCCGAGTTCATATCCGACACTGAGATTTACATCGGATTTAACTCAAAGCACTATGACCAATATATTGCAAAAGGTGTTGTCAGTGGATTCTCGCCCGAGGAATTAAAAGCCTTAAATGACTACCTAATTGAGGGATTCCAAGGTTGGCAATACCCACCATTGAATGACAGTTATTTTCGCCTAAACAACGTTGATATTCGTGACGATATGTACAAAGAGCTATCATTAAAAGCCATCGAGGGTCATCTAGGTATGGACATTGTGGAATCAAGTGTCGATTTTACCATAGATAGACCACTAACACAAGCTGAGATAGAAGAAGTTATTAAATACTGTAAGCACGATGTTGACGCAACAGAGAAGATTATAGAACTGAGAGAAGATTATATCATCACTAAAAAGAATCTCGGTCAGAGGGCGAATATACCTACACTAAAAGCTATATCTAGCACTAATGCCAAGCTAACAGCTCAAATGCTAGGTGCTAAGAGAAAGGAACGAAATGATGGTAGGGAGTATGTATTCCCGGAAAACCTAGACACATCAGTGATACCAAAAGAAATATTGGATTTCTTTGAACAAATACACGATGATTCAATCCCTGATGACGAGCTTTTTAAAAAATCATTAGAGATTGAGGTCGCAGGTATGCCTTGCAAATTTGCATGGGGTGGTGTACACGGTAGTAAGCTGGGTTATTTCGAGCAACGACAAGGTACTAGAATCATCCAAAATCGAGATGTATCGAGCCTTTATCCGTCACTTATCGAGATATATAACTACATATCGAGAAACGTGGCTGACCCTCAAATATATTTTCAGATGAAGAGGGATAGGATCGAGGCGAAACATAATGGCGACACGCAGTTGGCGAAAGACTTGAAATTACCACTCAACACCTTATCGGGTGCACAGGAGAACGAATTTAATGACCTATATGATCCATTACCAACTAGGTCAATGAGAATCTCAGGTCAGCTATTTATCACAGTTCTACTGATGAGATTGGTAAATGAATGTAAAACCTTTATCCCACTCAATTTTAACACTGACGGATTGATGTACTCAATCGATGAGAGCGAGTTACCAATCGTGGACAAAATATGTGCCGAGTGGGAAAAAGAAACAAAGTTTGAGCTGGAAACTGATGATATCCAAAAAGTGTGGATAAAGGATGTAAATAATCTACTCTTTGTGGATATGTCAGGCAAAGTCAAAACTGTAGGTGCCTATCTAAACTATGGAATATCTGTAAAAGGACAATGGGCGATTAACAATAGTGCTATCGCTGTTAAAAAAGCCATCATCGAATACATGGTAAATGGTACACCACCTGATGTGACAATCGCTGAAAACGACAACATTTTTGATTATCAAATTATCGCCAAAGCTGGTTCAAAATTTGAGAGAGTATATCAGCTGGTCGATGGCGAGGAAGTGCCTATGCAAAAGGTGAATCGAGTGTATGCAACGGCAGACACTAGGCGAGGCAAATTATATAAGGTAAAGCGTGAAAATGGCTCTATCGCTAAGATAGAGAGCTTGCCTGATCACTGTATCGTTGACAACAGTAATGAGCTGAGTATCAGCGATGTTGATAAAAGTTATTACATAGACCTAGCAAATCGTAAAATCGATGATTTTCGAGGGGTTAAGAGAACAAAGAAAGGAAAAACCAAAATGGCAACAAAGAAGAAAGATGAAATCGAAACAACAACACTCAATGTGTATCAGAAACTCAACAGAGCGAGAGCGATGTTTTTGGAAGAGAATATCAAAAAGACAGGCAAAAACATGCACCTAGCTTTTAAGTTCTTCGAGCTAGAGGACATTGTACCACCTGTTACACAGATTTTTAACACAGTCGGTCTTATCGGTATCGTGAGATTCTCAAACACAACAGCGACGATAACAATCACCAATACTGACGCACCTGATGACAAGATTGTATTCACATCACCATTTAAGGTGCTTGAACCTATCATCAGCAACACGGGTAAGCAGGCGACAAATGAAATGCAGTCTCTAGGTAGCTCAATTACCTATATGCGTAGATATCTATACATGATTGCAATGGATATAGTCGAGAGTGATGACTTTGACGGAAGTGTCGGCTCGCCAAGTGATACATCTACAAAATCAGAATCACCTAAGAAAACTCGCCCAGCTACAGTCGAGGAGCGTAAGGAGACAAAGAGTGAGCTAACGGCACCCGAGGATAATGCGACAGCACTACAGATTAAGGGATTGAAGAGAGTTCTAAAGGAACTTAACACAAAGAACCCATCGGAAGAACCATACATCTCAAAAATCATCCTAGATTCTGAGAATTTTACAAATCTGACAAAGACCAAGTGCGAAGAATTGACACAGGAAGTCAGCAGTAAGCTAGAGAAACTAGGTTAAGTCATGGCTATTCCTAGAGCTAAAAAGCCTAAGACAAAGAAATATGAATCGTGGCAAGTCGATTCAGCAATAGAACTCACCACCCAAACAAGTTTTGCGATTATGGTGAGAACAGCACAAATGGTATTTGATTTTGATAGCGATAAACTAGCCGAGTTTTGCGAATCGTATTCAGCTTTATTACAGGAAGTTGTAGATGGTCGAGTGTCAGCTCAACAATTCATATCGGACACTAACGAAATGTGTGGTGTCGATGTTGCTAAAATCATTAGAGACTTAAATGTGCTAGATAGAAAGGAGAATAAATGAAAGAAATTAGATGGGTCGATAATCATATAGAGATTGACCCCCCAAAGAGAACAAAGAAGATCACAGGAACTAGGTTCGCAACAATTTTAGGTAAAAATGTATGGGCGACACCTTTTCAGATGTGGTGTGCGATCACCAAAACTTATGAAGAACCTTTTGAGGGTACTATCTACACCGAGGCAGGTAAGACAATCGAACCTAAGCAGGCTGAATACATGCGTAAGGCATATGGTGTAAAAATCGTGACACCCGAGGATGTGTATGGAAAAGATTATTTTAGCAAAACTTGGGGTGACTTTTTCCCTAAGAACAAGCACCTCGGTGGTATGTGGGACTATCTAGGGCTAGATGAAGATGGTGAGATAGATACCGTCTTTGAAATGAAAACCACAAAGCGAGTTGAGGATTGGAAAGACGACGTACCTGAATACTATTCATTGCAAGCGTCTTTGTACGGATATTTGCTGGGGGTTGATGATATCGTAATGGTTGCGTCATTCCTAGAAGATAGTGACTATGAGCACCCCGAGAAGTTTAACCCAACTGTAAATAACACAATCACGGTTGAGTTTAAGATTTCAGAGAAATACCCGAACTTTGCTGAGATGGTGGCTGAGGCTGAGGCTTGGTGGAAGAACCATGTTGACACTGGCATATCCCCGGATTTTGATGAAAAGGCTGACGCAGATTTCCTAAAGGCATTGAGGACAAATAGTCTATCACCTGACACAGATATCGACAGCTTAATCGCTGAGGGAGAATCGCTAAAATCTGAGATAGATGAGGTCACAAAGTCGATTGCAGATAAGGAAAAGCGATTAAAGAAAATCAATGATATCATCAAAAAACATGCTACAGAGCAGTTTAGGGATGGTGATAAAAAGGTCGAAATTAAGGGAGCTACGTTCATCTGGACACTAACTAAGACAGAAAGCCAAAAGACCGTGTATGATGATGACTTACTCAAATCTGATGGAGTATTTGACAAATACGCAAAAGTCGAACCTAGTGTGTCATATAGACTCGCAGTTAAGTAAAAGGAGTGAAAAATGGAAAAAATGAATGGAAACACAATAACAATTAGTGAGGAGAAAATGTACATGATAAATGAAATAGCATATTCTCAACTGATGTTACTAAATATGAAACATGGAAATAACCATACTTTGAATAGGGTATTCAAGGACAATTATGACTATGGCAAAGTATTAATTGACATGTTCGTCGAATCTTCAAAAAGTGAAAGTGAGGAATAGGATGAAGAAATTAATAACCATCAGTGAAGAGGAATTGAATGATGTGAATGAACTCACATATCATGGAATAATGTTAAAAATGAGGATGTTAGGAATCGCTGATGAAAATCTTGATATCCTATTAGACCTAAACAAAGAGTATGGCGAGATATTGATAGACAACATCAAAGATGTTGCCAAAATGAGGAGTAGAGAAAAATGTACATCAACCCGTTCGTAGCTGGAGTAATCACGACAATTTTTGTCGAATTTACAATCGTAATCGGAATAGCAATTTTTAAGAAGTAAAGGAGAATAATATGAGAGTACCAATGAGAGATACATATCAGGTTTTACCCGAGGGCGAATACATCTTTTTAATCACGGATGTAAAAGAAGATGAGGACTTTGGAAAAATCGAAATAACCCTCGAAACTAAAGAGGGTAAAAAGCACCGTGAAAGATTTAGCCTAAAAACAGCCGATGATGAGTGGAATGAGGGTGCATTAAATGCGTTTTCATATTTTTGCAAAACAGCCACCCAAGATTGGGAATCTGAGGAGATTGATCCACAGTCACTCGTGGGTTGCTACATAAAAGCCGAGGTCGAGCACACAATCGTACAGTCTAACAAGGACACAGGTAAGACCGTCACTTTCGCCAACTTAGGTGATAAATGGTCAGCAGATGGTTTTGACGGTCAAAGTGATTTAATGTCAGCACTAGATGACTAATATATCTATGGGTGTGGGATTGTCTCACACCCAATATTAAGAAAAGGAGTTATGAATGAAATACACCGAATTTATTAAGAAAATATGTAAACTCGACTTTGCTGTTAATAATACGGATGACATGATAATTTGCACAGACATATACAGTGATAAACCTGTTATAAGTATATCTAAGATTTCCCAAAACAGTATGGACATTAATATTTCAGCAAGAGCACTCACTGACACGATGGCGATTAAATGGGCGACAAAGCTCGCTAGAACACCTCTCAAAGATAGAGAGGGGTCGGCTCAATATGAAATTATGTTGCCTAATTTATTAACCTCGGCTGAAAACCATCAGTATATCACGGAATATAAAGGCTATTACTTTGTAAGTGCACCCTCATCTCAATACGGTAAACGAGTGTTCTCCGAATACGACATGTTGAATGTACCCAAAGAGTACCATGTTTTTGCCAAAGATATCGAGACAGGTGAACCATATATATCTGAGGGGGTATCACTATGAGAGTCTCAACAGATTCAATCAGAATAGGTTCAATAGGAGTGGTCACTTTTAAACACAGACTAACCAACGCGACCATCTCTGCCATCACTAACCCAAATCACAATATAGACCTAACGGAAAGACCTAATATACGAATCGTTTTTGATGACACAATCGAGCTTTATACAATGCGAGACACTTTGAACATACTTATAGAATTTATCGAAAGAAACTATGATAACAGAATTAAGGAGAACCGAAATGAGATTGATAGACGCAGATAAGCTGATAAAAGAAATTGTCAACACACCAACGAGATATGAAGATGATGGGATTGACGCAAGGTGTGGAATAGCGTATAGACAAAGTGAAATTTTAGACATCATTGACAGACAGCCCATTGTGGAACAGTGGCATAAACTCACATTCAGACCGATAACCCTTGAGGAAAAAGAATTTCATCCTGATTGGACAGAGATTGTCGAAAACTTGCCTAATCTTAATGAAGAGGTACTTGTGACCGATGGGACAAACATATGGGTAGATGGCTTTGAGATGGACGATTTCTTGTGCCTATCGATGTCGGGTTATGAAGTTGACGGAGTTGTAGCATGGATGGAAATACCACCATACAAGGGGGTACAGAATGACTGAGAAAAGAATAATATCGATTGAGGTGACTTGTTGTGCAGATTGTCCATTTTACTGTGAACCCTTACTCACATCACCATTACTACCACGAAAAGGCGTTTGTAAGAAAACAGGGAACTCTGATATTGAAAGTGCGTCATCACATTTTATATGGGATTGCCCTTATAAATCAGAAAAGAGGGATAGCGATGATACCATACGATAGATTGATAAAGTACTCAACCATTTTTCTTGAATGGGGGATAGATAATGTCGAAAAACTATTAGAGCGTGACGATTTCGACAAATTTAGCATAACCATACTTAACAAGCAGTTAGAAGAATACAAGTACGATTTAGAAGAGATTAGAAAGGGGTGAGGGTAATGGATTTATGTGCGTTTGGTATGTTCTGTATAATTTTAGGAACATTATTAGGATTGTATGCTATTTATCGTATGGAAAGAGAATCGAGAAAAGATAAGGAGCGTTGGTAATGAAACTAAAAATAGAGTTAAGGCGAGACGGCACAACAATTTCAGGAAGAGAGTTGTGGCTAGATGAGACTTTGAGGAGAACGATAGATGATACTGACTTTTTAATTAGCACAGATTTTCCCATTGAGTTCTCAGCAGGCAAGGTACATGTGAGAGGCAAACACGACTATAAGAATGATACAGTTTTTTGCGAATCTTATGACAGCCTTGCGAGTGCAGAAAATGCGTATAAAAACATTATTAACCTTGTAAATGAGTTAAACGGTGAATTAGGTGGAGTGGTAGACGAGCGAGGAAACATATTATTTACTAGAGGTGACATAATAGGGATATTACATCAACGAACAGGGGATTGGAGTGCATTAGAAACGACCGATATCGACCAATCGGCAAAAGCTGATAAGGGGAAACTAGAGTTATCACTTGTAAATCCTCAGCTTGTCAAGGCAGTAGCTGAGGTGCGAATGTATGGAACAGAGAAGTACGGAGATAGCGAGAATTGGCGAAAGGTAGAACCGAAAAGGTATGTAGACGCACTTTACAGACACTTACTTGCGTACATCGAGGGCAACGAGGTGGATGAGGAGAGTGGACTATCCCACCTATCACATATGGCTTGCAACATCAGTTTTCTACTTGATGAGGAATATCTCAAAGAGCATAAAGGGGAGTGACCATGGGTGAAATAGATGTAACAAAGGTAACGGCAATAGAGTATCTTAGAAAATTTGTAAAAATAAAGAAAATGGAGACTTGCGATGATAATCTCTATGATAATTGCTATGATTGTAAATATGAAAATGTATCATGTTTAAACAAGAATGACTATATCAACTTGGATATAAAAGACCACATACAAAGAGTTATGGATTTTGAACTATCTGAACCTAAGATTGATTGGTCAAAGGTCGAGAAAGATACCTTAATAGAGGTTAGCGATGACAATGAGGGGTGGTATAGGCGTTATTTCACAAAGTATCGGAATGGTAAGATATATTGCTATATTGGTGGTCGTACATCAAAAACAGCCCGTAATGCAAACCCATGGAAATATGCGAGAATGGTAGATGATGACGATGAGTAAAATAAAAATACCCACCACCATACCTGTACGAAAGCCTTGTCCGTTTTGTAATGGTAAAGCTGTATTAAAACGATGGAATATGCGATACAACCTAGAATCCATCGCTTTTACAGTAGAGTGTAAAAAGTGCAAATCACACTCGATAGAGAATATCGACCCTGTGATTGCCGTAAAGAATTGGAGAAAGGAGTCATTTTCACCTCTAATGAAGTCATTGAATCGTAAATTAGATATTGAAGAGATCACTGAGAACTCAGTAGTCTCGGTAATAAGTCAAATCTTATCATCAACAACAGGTGAGTTTAAGTCTCTATATATAAAGTCTCTAAATATGTCACCTACAGATAAAAAATATAAAGAGACTATGATAAAGTTAGACACAATCGAGAAAGAGTTGATACTCACAATAAACTATTGGAATCCCGGTATCGACGCAGAAGATACGATAGCACGAATCAAAGGTGATATTAAGAGAGAGCGAGGTATAATATGACAAATCTTGAAATGATAAAAACTATGGATGTAGGTAGTCAATGGCTATTCAACACTACTGTAGATGGAATCGACTGGATAATTGCTGTTCACAGACATGCGACAGGTTTTCAAATACAAACTATGTGCGATAACTCTGATATTCAAAAATGGCTACAGGAAGAATACAAAGAACCGAAAGGAGAATAAAATGTCAAAAAGCTATTACTCAGATTATGTAAACCACTCACTTAGATTTTATGCTAGGTACAAGGAGCCGGTATTTAAGTCAGAGGTAGACCGTCTAAAATGGGAATCTTGTGACAAGGCATTTAAGTCACTAGACCCCAAGTTCACCGAGCCCATGTTGACCATCTATAGCCAATATGATGGCTTTAACGACAACGTACAGAGGGCTTGTATCGAGTATGATATTCCCGTTCAGCAGATGTGGGACACAATTAACACCCTAGAGCGTGAGGTTGCAAAAAACAGAGGACTAATATGACAAACTATGACAAAATCCCTAACGAGTTACGAGCTCTAAAGCAGTGGGTATGTGCTTGGAAAGACAGCAAAACCCCCATGAGGGCGTGGGAGTATAAGGGTGCGTCCTCGGTTGACAATAATACTTGGGAGACTTATGATTATGCTATAGAATCGGTACGAGACGGCTTTTACGATTATCTAGGATTCGTATTTGCCGACAATGGCTATGTCGGTATAGATATAGACACAGGTTACGATGAGGACGGTCTCATCAGTGAGCTCGCAGTAGATATTATCAATAAGTGTAAAAGCTACACAGAAAAGTCTAAGAGTGGTCGAGGATTCCACATCTTGTTGAAAGGCGACTTGCCGTTCAGTGGAAAAAATAACCTTAATGGCGTCGAGATATATAAGTCAGCTAGGTTCTTCATAATGACCGGGAATACCTTTATGTATGATGAAATTGTCGAAAATCAGCAGGCAATAGATTACATAGTGGATAAATACTTTAATCTACCCACAAAATCGCACACCTCAGCGAGTTTTACATCAGATAGGATATATACACCTATATGGGACAATCCTTTGTCAGAGGGCAAAATAAAGCTCCGACCTAGATATCCTAAAATCGACAAGGGTGGTCGTAATATATGCTTAACATCTATAGCAGGTAGTTTACATAATGCACATTATAGACAAGAAGAAATCTATAGAGAGCTACAGCACATCAATAAGATTGCATGCGTACCCCCTCTATCGGACAGAGAGCTAAAGGTGATAAGTCGTAGCGTATCAAGATATGCGAGGTGATATAATTATGAGTAACAATACCAAAAAAGACCCCCAAGTGGATATAGACCAGCTTTTTATAACACGCAATGGCAAAACCATCGCAGATGAGAGACTATCCGACAAGCTATACCACATCAAAAAAGAACGCCCAGAGCGTTCCAGCGAAAGTGACAGTGGGTACGAGTGGTCAGAGATGGGACTAGCAGAGCTTTTCTCAGTAGTCTATAAAAACGAGGTAAAATATTGCGAGGGGTATAAGAGCTGGTTTGTCTATAACGGTCACATATGGGACAAAGACCCTAGTGGTCATGCTACAGCAGGAAAACTACAAGAGTTTACGAGGTTACTTAATATCTATGCTTGGGATATCGCAGAGGAAGAAATCCGTAATGCCTACACAAAGTTTACTAAAAAGCTAGAGGACAGGCGTGTCAGAGACAGAGTACAAAAAGACGCTATAACAGAGCTATCAGTAGATCCGACTATATTTGACGCAAACCCATATCTAATCAACTGTAAAAACGGTACTTATGACCTGAAAACACATAAGTTTACCGAGCACAGATGGGAAGATTTCCTGACTATGACAACTAAATTCGGATATGGTAGATTCAAGTACAAATCAGAGAGATGGTTAAAATTTATCGACGAAATCACAGAGGGCGATAAGCACAAAGCCGATTTCCTACAAAGGGCTCTAGGTTACTCACTACTAGGCGAAAGTAATGAAGAATGTATGTTCATCTTACATGGTAAAACTACTAGAAATGGTAAATCGACTTTACTTAACACAATATGTAGTATGCTCGGAGACTACTCGACTGTAGCCAATGTACAGCTAATCTGTAAAGGCAGTAGTCAGAAATCACAATCGGCTACACCTGAGATAATGGCTCTAAAAGGTCGCAGATTTGTGACTATGGCTGAGAATGAGGACGACTCTAGGCTAGATGAGAGCAAGATAAAGCAGTTCACAGGTGGCGAAGAAATCACAGGTAGAGCCTTATACCAAGCTCCTATAACATTCCTACCTCAGTTTTCACTATGGTTATCTTGTAACGACTTACCCGAGGTCACAGACAAATCGCTATTTACATCTGAGCGACTAAAGGTCGTTGAGTTTAATAGGCATTTCTCACAAGCTGAGCAGGACAAGCACCTAAAATCAGAGCTACTCACAGAGGAGAACATGAGAGGTATATTTGCATGGCTCATAGAGGGCTATAAGAAATACAAAAAACATGGTCTAGTAGTACCTGATGATATGCAAAAAGTAATCAAACGATATGAAGAGGATTGTGATGTGGTATTGCAGTTTTTAAATTGTCGATGTGAGAGAGTAGATGACGGTAAACTAACTAAGGTTAAAGAAATCCACACAGCATATAAAAGCTGGGCAAAAGGTGAGGGGCTACAGGTGATGTCTAGTAGAAAATTTAGAGCAGAAATTGACAGACACCCTGAGTGGTATGACCGTAAATCGACTAAGGATGGATATGTTGCATATGAGGGGTTAAAGTTAAAGGAAATAATGTAGTTAGAATAATCCGTTAATATATACAAAAACGGATATAATGAGTAGTTTTTTATTTTAAAATATATATTTCAAGTGGAAAACAGTAAAATAAGTGGAGTTTTATATAATTTTGGGAAAGTTTTATATATAGGGGTCTCTATAGGGGACTTTACCCAAAGTACCTCAGAACTCCACTTGTTATCACTTAACTCCACTTGGAGAAAGAGAGGGTAAAATTGAGTATAGAGCATAATAATGTGTTACTAGATGAGAATGGTAAGCCTATGGTCGATGAGGATGGAGATATAATTAGAATCTCCCCTAGAACAGGTAAACCTGTGCAAAAGAAGTTCTCACCTAAGTATAAGGGTGGTAAGAAAAAGAAAAAATGCCCCAATAAGTCGAAGAATGGGAAGAACTCTCCCGTGATCGGTATGAATGGTTATGACTTGCAACCGGGAGATAATACTAATACGATGATGGTGGGGATTGAGATATTCAACTTACCTGAAATCGACTTTGATAATGTGGATGAGGTGAATCAGAGGATAAATGAGTTCTTTGGTATATATGCTAAGTATGATATGAAACCGACTGTTGTAGGATTGGCGATGTCACTAGGGATAAGTAGGTACAAGCTGATGGCTATTGTTAATGATAGACCTATTAATAGTCAAGGGTACTATGCGAATGTAAACATTTCCGTTGCCACGTCAATCAAAAAAGCACACAATCTTATGGAGAATATGTGGGAGCAATACATGACATCAGGTAAGATTAACCCGGTAGCTGGAATTTTCCTAGGAAAAAACAACTTTGGGTATGCTGACAAACAGGAACACGTGGTCACACCGAACACACAAAGAGACGACGACTTTAGCACCGAGGATATCAGAGCAAGATATTTACCACCGACTATAGAAAACGACTAAGAAATTAAAAAACCACTAGCGACTATTCGTTAGTGGTATTTTTATGCGACTATATTTTGATTTTACGAATTACAACTCTTATATTACGAACAACTATGGCTAGAACCTATCTAATTTAATTTTTAAGCGACTTTTATGCGACTATTGATAAAATTATCGACTATAAATAAAAAATCGCTTAAAACTCAATTTTGAGCCTTAAACGACTTTTGTTTAAAAACGACTATAAAACCTCTTCATGATCCGGGGCTATAAAAACTCTTTTCCTGATCCTCTATCTATCCATGTAATCTTAATATCGCAGTCTAGGGCGTCGGCGATCTCCTCAAGTTCCTGAGTCCTAAAGTTATCGCGACTAAAGATTTGAAATAGATTAGAGGGTGATTTATTTAGTCTCTTTGCTAAATCTGAGTTCTTGATCCCTTTATAGCCCATTATCATTTTTATAATTTTTGATTGTTCCATTTTAGTATCTCCTCTTCATTTTGTAATTAATAAAATACCATAAAAAATATATTTTGTCAAATATCATTATTTATTGTAAAAATAATGCTATATATAAAGGAAGAAAAAATATTTATTAAAAAATAAAAAATATGCTTGACAAAGTAAATAAAAAGGTGTATTATTTAATTACAAAATAAATAAAGTTAATTTTAAAATGAAAGTTGAGGTCATAAGATGTTGTACAAAGAAATGAGCATATTTGATTTTGAACCGTGGAGTGGAGCAGTTAATACTTATGAGAGATTAAAGCGTGAGGATAAATTAGACGAGTTAGATAGCCTATTACCTGATATGTTTGGCAAAGATGCTGTTGAAGAAACTGAGCTAAATGATTTGTTATGGTTTGAGCCTGATACCGTGTATGAGCTTGTAGGCTTGCCTACAGAATCAGAGATTAGAGAGGATATTGAATATATTAACGAAAGAATAGAGGATGAGGAGAGTGCTATAAACGATTTAGAAATGGACATGACAGAATACGAAGAGGGCACAGGAAAATGGCAAGATATAGAAATTGAGATTTTTGAGAGATTGAAAGAAATAGAAAACTTGAAAGAGGAAAAACAAGAATTATTTTCAGAGCTTAACAGTTTATAAAAAGGTGGTTACAATGTATTACGATTATTACAACGAAGTTAAAAACGATGTTATTGATTACATCAAAAATAATATTGATTTGTCAGAGTTTGATTCACTTGTAGATTTACAAGAATACTTATATGATGAGTTATTTGTAGAGGATAGTGTAACGGGTAACGGGTCCGGGAGTTATACAATGAGCAATCGAAAAGCGTGGGAATATGTTGGCGACAATTTGGATTTATTGGGGGATGCGTTGGAAGAGTTCGAAGAGGCAAGATATACATTATTACAAGGTGCAGAGGCGTGCGACGTTACTATTAGGTGTTATGTGTTGCCGGAGTGTATCGATAATGCACTAGATGAATTAATGGGAGAAAGTGAGGCGTAACATGTTAGAGTTCAGTAATATGATTGTGATAAACAGAAAACAGATCAAAATAATAAATAAGTATGAAGTTTGCCCGGTCGGGACTCAAAAATCATTTTATGGAAAAGCGAAAATATTGGAGCTAGCGAACGGGATGAAGATATTAAAAAGCTATGACACATTGATCTTGATCCAAGATGGTGACAGATTTATGAGGCTGTGGGATGGTTGGAGTGCTACAACAGGCAAGCACATATATTCATTCTGTGGAATACGTAAAAAGGATTTTGTCAAGCTAACATGTGATGAATGGTGTGAGGTGTAACAATGATGGATGTTATAGATAAAATATATAGTGTGCTGTATGAAGTCGATAGGTGCAGAGGGTCATACTTTTGGCGTCCTGCCAGTAGTGCAAGCACAAGGCGACACAATGAGCGAAAACATAATATAGAGCCTTTTGAATGGTCAGAGGGTGGGGACACTTACACAGCCGGGTTCATTTATGAAGAGAGTTGTAACAACGTATATGCTTATGGTGTCTATACAAAGAATGGCAATAAAACAACACTAACAGCCATCAAGAATAGTTTGAAGAGGATGGAAAAGAAAGGAATATAAAGAGATGGGAACGATTAATCTAGCAAGAGGAAATATAATTACATTAGGGTATGTCACGGACGAATATATATCAGATGATGAGTTGAGGGAATGGGCTACAGAGGAGTTTGGAATAAATGAGTATTTACAAGAGTTATATACATTAGAGGGTTATATTAAGCTTAGAGCTCAAGAGGCGTACAGTGAAATGATATTTGATTGGGAATATGATTGCGCTAGCGAGTGCAAGAGTGCAATAGATAGGCTAATACTATCTACTGATTGGATAGGCGTGAGGGTCGAACCCGGATATTATAGCGGGTTTTCGGTAGTAGTTAATATTGAACCAAGGGAGTATTTTGATGATTACAATGAAAAAGAAATGGCGATGGATGACGTGAAAGACGTTCAAAAATTATTAGAAAAGTTACTTGATAATTACGGCGTAAATGTTGTATATCCCGGTTGGGTTGAAACATGGCTAAATTATGAGGAATCAAAGAAAGCTATTAAAAAGGCGATGGCTGAATTAAGGCGTCAAATAAAGGCGATTCCGTGTTGGTCAAGATATAGAAAGGTGGTTTAAAATGGTTACAAAAGGCTATTTAATTAGAGGTGCATACCACTATGACGATGAACGATATCATAGAAATAAAGAAAGTTTTGAGCCATCACACTACAACGATTTTACGGGTTACCGTGAGGGCGATGGTGTGCGAATAATTAGGGTGTTGAATAGTGATATACTAGGTACAAACGATTACAACATTGTTATAATTGCAAGAGAAACAGCAACGCAGTGCGATGATGAGATGTTTGGTCAGTGGTCTGATGGTATATTTGAAAATTGTAATGTTGAATCGCCTACAGAGTTAGGAGCAGAAGAGACACAAAAATATATTGAGATGTTTGATTCATACAATCGCAATAGGTTTGTGGATGTCTCAAATTGTAATAAAATGATGGATAGCTTAGACGGTCTCAAAGAGCTGATCACATCCTTATCGCTTGAGCTAATAAACAATATCGGCAAAGAATACGGCGAACATTATCGTGGACAGCTTAGCACATTGTTGCAAGATGTGGGCGACATCTTATATAATATTCGTGAGGTAGCTACAAGACAAAGAGACAATACAAATTATATTAGTCAAAGGAGTGTTTAGAATGATACTACTAGCAATCATATTATTTCCAATAGCTTTATTACTGGATTTAGCGAAAAAATCATAACAGTGTACCACCCTCTAAAGGGTGGTTTTTTAGTGCTCAGATTTATACATTTACTTAATGGGTGTAGCTGTAGAATCTAATCTTGATTAGATGTATAAAGGGTATACCCGTGGGGGATAGCTGCCCCGGTCAGCCACCTCGGGTTAGTTGCTTAAATTCCCCAAAAAATTAAAAAGGCTTATAAAAGATAAATTTACAACACATTTAGTATTGACATAATATCATCATAGTGCTATACTACACATAAAGAGAGGTGAAAACATGATATTAAACAACATAGAACTAGATGTAAAGGTCAAATGCTTAGAGGCAGATATGACCCAAGAAGATTTGGGGTCAGCCATTGGTACAACAGGTCAGTATATCAATCGAATCATCAAGCAAAAGAAAGACGGAATCGTCAATAAGACTTTTGTATCGATGTTAGAGGCATTAGGATATGATATTGAGTTGACATATATAAAGCGATAAGGTGCAAATATTTTTGCATATAGTGAAGAGGGGGTGTATTCCTATGAAGAAAGCGATAGCGTATATAAGAGTATCTACAGAGGGTCAGTTTGGTGATGATAAGTACGGTGTTGATTCTCAGAAACAGGCGATTTTGGATTTTGCGAACGAGCAGGGTTATCAGATACAGAATTGGTATATTGATAAAATTAGTGGTACGACTGAGGAGAGACCTGAACTTGATAAGATTCTGTATAGACCTGATGAATTGCCACAGCATGAGGCAGTGATTGTGTTTAAGAGCGACAGAATCGCTAGAGATACTAAATTATATTTCTATTACTTTTACACCCTCGAAAAGCGTAATATTAAGCTCTTATCGTCGGTTGAGCAGTTTGATGAGGGTAATGATTTTGCGAATATCTATAGGTCGCTACTGATGTTTGTGGCAGAACAGGAGCGTAAAAATATTGCTCTAAGAACTAGCAAGGGGCGTCAGCTAAAGGCTCAGTGTGGGGGATATTCAGGTGGAAATAAGCCATATGGATATAGTGTGCTAGATGGGGTGTTGACCATTAACCCAAGTGAGCGAGGGGTAGTAGAACTTATTTTTAAGAACAAGTCATTGCCATTATCTGATATTTGTGATATATTACAGGAGAATGGATATAAAACCCGTAAGGATAAGAGATTCCAACCATCCACGGTTAGAAGTATCTTGCAGAATGAGAAATTTTATCAGGGTTTTTACAAGTATGGTGGCTCGAATTGGGTCAAAGGGGTGCATACCCCGATATTGATGGGGGCGTGCTAAATGTCAAGGTCAAAGAAAATTGCGAATATAATTGGTATCATTTTCGCCATTATTATTGTAGTGGGTCTTATAGGTTGTATCACCATTAGTTTTTTGGGAGAGAGTGGGTTTATAAAAGCACCCACGCCCGATATAGATACAATCAATGCAATCGATATCATGGATAAATATGCTGAAAATCAATATAATGCTGAGAAGTTATATAACGACGAGCGATTTAGGACAACAGCCACTATTGAAAATATCGGTGGGGATATAAACATCGTTGGTGGAATAGAGTTGACTATGATTGCTGAAAAAGACGGTAGAACTGAGCAATTCTATGCGTATTTTAGAGATAATCAACGAGATGAAATAGCAAAATTAAAGGTGGGGGATAAACTTACATTTGATGGGACTATTTTGAACGGTAAGATTTGGAAAGAGTGTAGTATAGTAAAATAATATAAGAAGTTTAGATTAGGGGCGTTATCGCATAAGCGATAGCGTCTTTTTCTTTTGGGGGTTAAATGGGGATATTAGGTAAAATTAAGAAAGAGATTGAAGTAAATCCTGAAAATGTACAAGCATATGAAGATTATTACTATATATGCAAAGAGGATATATTTAAAGATAAAGAGGGTGTGATTTCTAAGCTCAAATGGTTATCAGATGAGATTGAAAAGAATATAAGCGAGATTGCCGATAATGAGGAAATGCTCAGATTGTATCGCATACATAAGCGAGTATTGTTGGTATTAGCACCTTGGGATTTTGAAAGCTACATGTTATATGTGGAATGGGAGCGTGACCCGGATAAAAAGTTTTACATACCAAGGCGTAAGGCATTACATGACGTGGTGAAGTCATTACAAGATTTGGCAGATGATAAGTTAGATATATTGTCAATCAGTTTACCACCGGGCGTTGGGAAGAGTACACTTGCAATATTTTATTTAACATGGATAGCTGGTCGAGAACCCAATAAGCCGTCTCTAATCGGTTCACATTCCAATTCGTTCATTCGAGGTGCTTATGATGAGTGTTTGCGAATATTAGATCCATCAGGGGAATATTTATGGAGCGATGTGTTTTCGGGTTTATCAGTCACTAGCACTAATGCCAAGGATTGTCGAATCGATATTGATAGACGACAAAGATTTGAGACATTGGAGTTTACATCGGTCGGCACGGGTAATGCTGGATTGTATAGAGCAATGAGCCTATTATATTGTGACGATCTTGTATCGGGACTAGAAGTAGCACTATCGAAAGAGCGATTGGATAAGTTGTGGGGAGTATACACAACCGACCTTAGACAGCGAAAGCAAGGTAGTAAGTGTAAGGAGCTACATATCGCTACAAGATGGTCAGTGCACGATGTTATAGGACGACTAGAGCGTGAATATGGGGGTAACGAGCGAGCAAAATTCATACGAGTTCCTGCTATGGATGAGAATGATGAATCTAATTTTTTCTATCCATACGATGTTGGATTTACCACAGAGCAATATCGAGAGCAACGAGAAATCATGGATGAGGCGTCATGGAAAGCTGTATACATGAATGAACCTATTGAGCGAGAGGGTCTATTGTACAATGAAGAGGAGCTAAGGCGATACTTTGAATTACCTGATGGCGAACCCGACGCAATTATAGGAGTATGCGATACGAAAGATAAGGGTAAGGACTATGCGTTTTTGCCAGTTGGATATAAATTTGGAAATGATTACTATATTGAGGATTGTGTATGTGACAACAGCCTACCACATATTGTAGACGCTCGGCTAGTTGCAGTATTGATGATTAACGATGTTCAGATGTGTCGGTTCGAGAGTAATTCAGCTGGGGGGAGAATAGCTGAGAAAGTAAATAAGGAGATAAAAGAGAGAGGTGGTAATACTCGAATCACCACGAAATATACCACAGCAAACAAAGAAACCAAAATCATAGTTAATAGTGGTTGGGTCAAAGAGCATTGCCTATTTAAAGATAAGAGTATGTATAAGCGACAGAGTGACTATGGCAAAATGATGGATATGCTATGCTCTTATACGGTGGTAGGTAAAAATACACATGACGACGTACCTGATGGAATGGCAATGTTTTCGGAGTTCGCCCAATCTATCACAAATGGTAAGATTGAAGTATTTGGGCGTCCAATTTAATACCATATATAGAATTTAAAATATTGACAGATACTATATATTGTGGTATACTATACTTATAAAAGGTCGGTCAAGGTTCAGAATGGTGCATAATTGCAAGTGATTACTTGTAGTTATGCACTATTTTTATTTGATAAGAGAGGGTAAAGTTGGCACACGAAATAGATACATCTAAGCCTAGACTAGAGGCAAAACAATTAAATGGTAGACGTGTCATTAAAGTAGGTGCGTCAAAGGTTACGAGCGATAATGTGCTTAGTATTTTGGAAAAGGTTGAAATTGACCACGATTTGAATCGTAGCGAGATTGACTATCTATACAAATACTATAAAGGCGACCAACCAATTAGATATAGACATAAGGAAATCCGTGAGGATATTTGTAACAAGATTGTTGAAAATAGAGCGAATGAAATCGTGGCATTTAAGGTCGGCTATCTTTGTGGTGAGCCCATTCAATATGTTAGCAGAAATGGTGGCGAAACAGTTGTCGAAGAGATTAACAGACTGAACGAGTTGATGTTCGCTGAGGATAAGGCAAGCCAAGATCAAGAGCTTGTTGAGTGGCAGATGATTTGTGGCACAGCATACAGATTGGTGTTGGCAGATAAACCCGAGGAAGTCGATGACAGCCCATTTGAGATGTACACATTAGACCCTAGAGATACATATGTTGTTTACTCGAATGAAATTGGCGATAAGCCATTGCTAGCTGTTAAAGAGCGTGTCGATGAGGATGGTAGAGTATTCAAATCGGTCTATACCGACACAGATTATTATAGGATTTGTGATGGTGAAATTATCGAATCGAAAAAGCACATACTTGGGATGATTCCAATATTTGAGTACCCTGCTAACAATTCAAGGTTGGGTGCATTTGAAATCGTGCTACCACTATTGGACGCAATAAACACAGTCGATAGCAATCGTATGGATGGAGTGGAGCAGTTTGTACAAGCATACTGGAAGTTTGTAGGGTGTGATATAGATATCGATGACTTTAAGAAATTCCTCGAGGCGGGTGCGATTAAGATTCCACCTAATAGTCAAGGTGGAAATATAGATGTTGACCTTATTGTAAAAGAGTTAAATCAAGTACAAGTACAGACTTTGAAGAATGATATGTATCAGTCGGTACTCACAATATGTGGTATGCCTAATCGTAATGGTGGCACATCCACAAGTGATACAGGGTCGGCAGTTGTGTTACGAGATGGTTGGTCGGACGCTGAGGCGAGAGCTAAAGACAGTGAGAATGTATTTAAGCGTTCAGAGAAACGAATGTTGAAGTTAGTTCTCAAAATTTGTCGAGATATGGGTGGTATGACACTCAGATTGAAAGATATAGACATGCGATTCACACGTCGAAACTATGAGGCAGTACAGAGCAAGTCACAGGTGCTAATCTCAATGTTAAATAACAAGATGATTCACCCACAGCTAGCATTTTCTCACAGTGGCTTGTTTACCGATAGCGAATCGGCATACACAATGAGCATGGACTATTACAATCAACATAAAGACGATGAAACGGAAACCACCGTTTTAGATAGTGACATCAGAGAAGATGTAAAAACACAAAATACTACAGAGAAGTAAAAACACAAAGAATCAGAGAAGATGTAAAAACACAGAAAGAGGGTATTATGGCGAAGATTGATTTGACAAAGATTGTCGGATATGAGGCGATGAATGAGGCTGAAAAGTTGAAAGCACTCGAGGATTATGAATTTGATGATCCTGACTACACAGGTTATGTGAAGAAAGAGATATTTGACAAAACAGCGTCCGAGTTAGCGTCTAAGAAGAAAGAGCTAAGGGATAAGATGAGCGAAGATGAGCGAAAGACTCAGGAAGATAAAGAGGCATTTGACGAGTTGCAGACAGCCTATGCGAATCTTAAAAGAGACAGTGAGGTCTCCAAGTACAAGGCTCAGTTCTTAGCAATGGGCTATAGCGATGAGTTGGCTACAGATACAGCCACAGCAATGGTTGATGGGGACAACGACAAAGTGTTCGCAAATCAAAAGGCACATCTACAAGGGATGGAAAGCAAGATTAAGGCAGATATCCTCAGTTCTACACCAAAGCCAGAGGGTGGTAATACCGATAAAAAACTCACCCTAGAGGCATTTAGAAAGCTATCACCAAGCGAGCGATTGGAGTTCGCAAATGCGAATCCAACGGAATATGAGGCACTATATACAGGGGGTAAAGAATAATGGCACACACAATATATAGTAATTTTTATCTATCAAATGAGATTGAGGACGCATACAAGTCACATCTCGATTTGACAAAGTTTTGTAAGGTTGACAACACTCTAGTTGGCACACCGGGTATGGAGCGTAAGATTAACGTGTACAGTGCAGTGAATGGAGCTGAAAAGCTAGCAATGGGTGCAGGAAACACAAAGTCAATCGAGGTTAAGTACACAGAAAGACCTTACACAATCGCACTAGCTCAGAGCAGATTTGAGTATTTCGACGAGCAGAATATGACAGACCCAATGCTTGTCCCAACAGGACTAAAGTACATGGGTGCTGATATGTTTAACACAGTAAATGCTGATATCTTCGCTGAGTACAACAAGGCGAAACTAAAGGTACAGCCAAAGGCATATGACTTTGGTGCATTTGCTGACGCACTCTCACTTATCAATGTCGAGGACACTGATAATGACCCACAGGACATCAACGCATTTGGTTTTGTAAACCCAAAAGACATGGCATTGGTACGTAAGGCTCTAAAAGATGACCTAAAGTATGTTGAGAGTTTTGCGAGAACGGGTTATGTAGGTACTGTAGCAGGAATCAATCTCTACACAAAGAAAGACGCAGTAGCTGGTACTTGCATTGTCGGTGTGAAAGACGCGGTAACACTCTTTAACAAAAAGGGTACAGAAATCGAACAGCAGAGAGACGCAAATATTAGAAAGAATAGTATTTTCTCAAGAAAATATTATGTTGCGGCACTCACTGATGAGACAAAGGCAGTGAAGATTATCATCACACCTTAATTTGGTTTTCATTCATTTTTTCTTTTCAATGGTAAGGGGGTAGCAAAGTGACAGATGATGAAAAACTCAGTATGGTAAAGGCAATGTCAGAGGGGGTTGACACTGATGAAACTTTGCTCACCTACCTCAAAATTGCAGAGAAGAAAATATTAAACAGGTTATATCCGTTTGGTGACGAAAATAAAACGATACCTGAGAAGTATGAAATCATGCAATGCGAGATAGCAGTATATTTGCTCAATAAAAGAGGGGCAGAGGGGCAGACAATACATGCTGAGAATGGTATCTCTCGAAGTTATGAATCCGGGGATATAGCTGAAACGCTACTCGCTCAAATCACACCTATCGTGGGGGTGATGAAGTGAAATGCTTGGAGCGAAATAAGACATCATTTTGGTATTCGCCCTATATCGATAAGTCGGAGATAATCGACGAATATGGCAATGGGACAGGTGAATATCGAATCGATAGAGCCGACCCAATAAAACTCAGAGCTAATATATCGTCGGCAAAAGGGGAGACTGAAAGCCAACTCTTTGGTGACACTGAAAATTATGATCGTGTAATTGCATTAGATAAAGTGTCGCCACCGATAGATGAGTACACTATTTTGTGGATAGACACCGTACCTTTACTCACAACGAATGGTGAACTGAGACGAGACGCAGATGGTCAAATCTTAACACCACATAATTACATCGTGAAGAAAGTCGCAAAAAGTCTTAATTCGACACTTGTGGCGATTAGTAAAGTGACGGTATCGTAATGCAGATCAAGGTGGAGTTATCACAGGATAGTGTCGATAAAGCAATCCAAAAGTTGGAGCAATATAAATCGGGACTTTTAGAAAAAGAACAAATTTTGCGTGAGGAGATAGCGAAAGTGCTAGAATCTCACGCTCAGTCAGGTTTTGATTCAGCGATTGTCAGTGACCTACTAAACGGTAGAACTGAGAAAGCTAATGTGACAGTATCACACACAAGCAGTGGCAATACAACAGTTGTAATCGCAAAAGGTGAGGACGCAGTGTGGGTCGAGTTTGGTGCGGGTGTATACCACAACGGTTCAGTTGGTCAATCTCCTCATGAAAAAGGTAACGAGATGGGGATGACGATAGGTAGTTATGGTCATGGTCTAGGTCGAAGAGATGTGTGGGGATATATGGACGGTGGTGAACTTATACTCACTCACGGTACGCCAATGCAATCACCGATGTATGAGGCACTTATGGTAGTGTGCTCAGAGCTACCAAAGATAGTAAAAGGGGTTTATGGATGATAGATATAGAAAATGAAATATTCAATGCTGTATCTAAGCAGTTAAGAGCAATGTACAAGAATATATTTATCACTGGTGAATACGTGAAAGCACCACCATCATTCCCTTGTGTATCTATAGTGGAGATGGACAATCAGGCTTATCGTAGAACTAGGAGTACAGATTGTGTCGAGAATCACGCTCAGGTGATGTATCGAATTAACATCTACTCGAACAAGGTTAGTGGTAAAAAGGCTGAATGTAAAGCTATATTATCGATTGTGGACGACGTATTTAGTGGGTTAGGGTTTAATCGAATGGGTGCGAGCCCTATACAAAACGAAAACGACGCTACAATCTATCGAATGGTTGCTCAATATAGAGCAGTTATATCAACATCAAAGAAAATTTACAGGGGGTAAAGGTTATGGCAATAATCACATATAAGACTTTTCTGATGAAAAAGGGTACATCGACTTGGGAAAAGGTACTAGATATCACAAGTTTTCCTGACCTCGGTGGTGCACCTGAAATGCTAGATACAACAACACTATCGGACAGCATGAAAACATCTGAGCCGGGAATCCTATCAGGTGGTACACTCGAGTTTGGTGCTAACTACACACTAGCTGATTATAAAAAGCTAAAGGCACTCGAGGGTAAAGAAGAGGAGTATGGAGTATGGTTTGGTGGCACAGAAACAGCTGGGGCACTAACACCAAAGGGTGATGACGGTAAGTTTAAATTCAAGGGCAAGCTAACAGTGACCCCACCTAATGGTGGTAGTGTCAACGAGGTTGTTAAGATGAAGATTTCTATCGCACCATCTACACCTATCACACTAGATACTACAGTATAAGCTAAAGATACTAAAAGGAGAGATATAAAATGAAACAGCTAAAATTTACTTACGACGGAACAGAATACACATTAGAGTTCACACGAAAGACCGTAGCAGAGATGGAAAAGAGAGGGTTTATTGCGTCAGAAGTTGACACAAAGCCGATGAGCACTCTTCCTGAACTGTTCGCTGGCTCATTTCTAGCACATCACAGATTCATACAGCGTAAGCTAGTTGATGAGATTTATGAGAAGATGAACAACAAGTCCGAGCTAATAGGTAAGTTGGCAGAAATGTATAACGAGCCTATCATGACACTTGTAGAGGAGCCGGCAAAAAAGGGAAACTTGGAGTGGACGACGGATTTTTAGAGGATTCGTCGCCCTACACAATGGATGATAGGAGAGAGGTTTTGCTTAAAAATCTCTCTCTAACACCTTATACGGATATTTTCGACGAGCAGTTTCCATATTATTTGGCAATAGGTATGACGTATGACCAATTTTGGAATGATGATCCAACCATAGTCAAGGCATTTAGAAAAGCTGAGGAAATCAAAACCACGAAAGCTAATCAGATGGCATGGTTACAAGGACGATATATCTATGACGCAATATTAAGGGTAACACCTGTTATCGGTGGTCATGAACCTATCGAATATCTCAGTGAGGCATATCCAATCGGAGATACAGCAATAGAAAAGGCTCAGGAAAAGCAGGAAGAAACGAATAGGGCTAAAGCTAAACAATTCATGGAAATGTTCGCAGTGAACAATAACGCAAGATTCAGTGAAAAGGGGGAAGAAGATGTCAGACGCAATGAGGATTGACGCACTGGAAATACAGATACAGACATCGTCACAGTCGGCAGTCAATGGTGTCGAGGCTTTAACGAGCTCTCTCTCAAAACTTAGAGATTCCCTAAAAGGTGGGATCGGATTAGATGGCGTTATTGGTGAGTTGAAAAAACTCGACGATACAACCCGTTCTTTAGATGGGTCAGCGTCGGTAAAAATTAGAAATTTATCAAATGCTATCAAAACCTTGTCCGATGTTAGTAAGAACAAAATATCATCCTCTCTCGGAAACCAACTCAAAAAAATATCAGATGGGTTAAAGGATTTCAAGGGTGGTGATTATTCATATCTAAACGAATTATCGAGAAGTTTGGCTAGTCTATCACACATTAAAAGTGGGTCGGGTGTAAAGACACTTGTAAACCAACTCAAGGAGTTACCCGCTATAGCGAGGGAGTTAAAGTCATCCGATATGCAAGGTTTTGTAGCTACCCTAAAGAGTCTAACAGGGGCTCTAGCACCATTGGGCTATGTTATACAAAGATTGCAAGGCAATATTAGTAATTTGCCATCTAAATTTTCACGATTAGCATATACATCAAGTAAGGTCGCTGAGGCTAATGCTAGTCTAAAAAGTAGTCTAGTAGGTATATACGCTAAGGCAAAGATGGTATGGGTTGGCTTTTCACAACTTAGAGAGAAACTCAGTGGGTTTATAACGGAATCAAATAAATATATCGAGGACTTAAACTTATTCACAGCGTCAATGGGCGAGGGATCTAAGTCGGCACAGCGATTTGGTGAAAAGGTTAGTGACGCAATGGGAATTGACCCAGCTGAATGGATGAGAAACCAAGGTATATTTAATACTATTACTGAGGGATTTGGTGTCGCTAGTGACAGAGCCCACATCATGTCAAAGAATCTAACACAGCTAGGATATGACTTATCATCATTTTTTAATATCAGCTATGAAGATTCTATGCAGAAATTACAGTCGGGTCTAGCTGGCGAACTAGAGCCACTAAGACGACTAGGATTTGACTTATCTGTAGCTAGGTTACAGCAAGAGGCGTACAACCTCGGTATAAATCAGAGCGTAAATAGTATGACACAAGCTGAAAAGGCTCAGTTGAGATACCATGCTATTTTGACCCAAGTAACAGTGGCTCAGGGTGATATGGCAAGGACAATCGACGCACCTGCTAATCAGCTAAGAATATTCAAGGCTCAGATAACACAGGCGTCTAGGGCAATCGGTAATATGTTCATTCCAATGCTACAGGCTATATTACCATATGCAATCGCAGTGGCAAAAGTGATTACCCTGATGGCGAATGTGCTAGCAAGATTATTCGGATATAAGAAAGTTGATATCGATTACAGTAGCGTCAAAAAAGGTAGCAGTGCTCTAGGTGGTATGACCAACAACGCAAATAATGCGGGTCGAGCACTAGGGGGTGCTACAAAGAAAGCTAAAGAACTTAAAAATGCACTATTAGGAATCGATGAACTACACATCATCTCACCATTAGAGCAAGGCTCAGGTGGGTCAGGTGGGGGTGGTGGAATCGGTGGTGTAGATGGTCTAGGAACGGGTATGGATTTTGACTTAGATTCTTATGATTTTACACTAGGTAAGATTTCGCCAAAGTTTGAAAAGATTTTCCAAAAGATGAAAAAATGGCTCGGTCTCGACAAAGAAATAAACAGTTGGAGCGAGTTAATGGACACTAGATTTGGTCACATACTTGAAGAGGTGGTAGCCATAGGTGTCGCATTTGGTACGTGGAAAATTGCGAAAGGTTTGTTATCGGCAATTCGAGAGATTGAAAAACTAGGTGGTGTCTTTAATGGCATAACCATAGTAGGAGCGATCCTATTTGTCCAAGATATACTAGAATTTGTCGAGGCTATACATAGAATTGCTAAAGAGGGTGCAGATTTTTCAACAGTTGGAAAAGCTATATCGGAATTTACAGGTATGCTCGGTGATTCCCTCATAATTCTCGGCAAAACCAAAATCGGTGGAGCACTGAAAGTTGTACAAGGTATAGGTGAAATTGTCACAGCTTTACGACATATCTCTAAAAATGGTATTAACTTTGATGATATTCAAGATGTAATTCAAGGTATTGGAAACATCGGAATAGCCGTCGGAATTATGACAAGTAATTGGAAAACCCTCGGTGTCGGAATGATAATACAAGGTATATCGGGTACGATTGATGAGTTGAGAAAAGTCATACCAAAACTTAAAAAAGGCGATTGGTCGGCTCTTCGCTCACCTAAACTTATTATCAGTGCAATCGAGATGTTAGCTGGAATAGGATTCGTATTCGGTTGGTTTTCAAAACTAAAATTCCCATTTAAAAAGGCAGATGTACTAGAAAAAACAAAGACTATTACAGAGGCTACAGAATCCGTCAACCCGGTTAAGTCAGGGATGACAGGTAAGCTAAAGAATTTAGCGAAAGATATGGGACTAGGTCTTGTGATAATGGGTGAGGTAATCGTCGCTGTAGCATTATTTGTTGGGGCGATTGCTCTTATAGGATTTGAACTCGGACTTGTTGGTAAAGCATGGAAACCTGTAATTGAAAATAAAGACGACATCATAAAGGGTGTCGGACTAGGTACGCTAACACTTGTTGCAGTCGGTGGGGGCACATATCTACTCGGTCAAGCGGGTAAGGAAATTGCACCTAACATGGCAATCGGTATTGCAGTATTAGTCGAGATAGGAATAGCAACAGCGATATTCCTTGCTGAAATCATCATCGTTGCAAAACTACTAGAGATGGTTGGTAAGGCTTGGCAACCCGTTTTGGAAAATGGCGATACCATTAAGAGGGGTATTAAATATGGCACATTATTGTTAGTTGGAATTGGTGTTGTTACAGCTGGACTAGGCTTTATAACTGTAGGAACAGGGGGAACTATACCAATGGCGATTGCAATAGGTACAGCGTTGTTAGTGGAGCTAGCTGGAGCACTTGTACTATTTGTAGATAGCCTTGTCGATGTCGCTAATAGTTTGAGTGGTAGATTAGCACCCGCTCTAGGTAGGTTAAATGATAAGCTACCAAAACTGAAAGACGATATGTCGGACTTTACTAAGTTTATGGGTGATTTTGCAGAAGAGGTATGGGACTATACAAAGAACTCAGCCATAGCTGGATTTGGGGCAACAATCGATAAGGGGCTAGATTTCTTCCTAGCCGACCCAATCGAGCGTTTGTCGGATGATGTCCATGACATAAGCACACAAGCCTCATCTCTAAGACGAGAGTTGAAAAAAGCTATACCTAAGCTAGAAGATTGTAGAGATTTGATGACAAGCTATAAGGGTGCATTGCGAGAACTTAGAAAGGTCATAGGTAAGAATAGTGGAAACTATAACTTATCCGACAATCTAAGTGTTAGTGTAACAGTGCGAGTAAATCTCACTAAGAATGGATGGTCAACAATAGGTTCATTCATCGGTGATATCCCAACCCTCAGTCAGAGAATTAGTCTAAGGCGTAAAGATTGGCGAACGGTTAAAGAATGGGTAGGTGATATACCTGTACTCAGTCAGGCAATACAACTTATTAAGAGAGGTTGGACAACAGTTGCGTCATGGGTAGGAGCTGGTGGAAATATCACAGTAAGTGTATATCTAAGGCTTGCTCGAGGACATAGCTTAGAGAATCTTATCGGAACATCAATCACTATCGATGTATCGCTAAAGAAAAAGAACTGGAAATCGGTTAAACATTTCTTTGGACTATCAGGTGGTGGATATTTCAACTCGAATCTCTTTGGTACATTCGCAGATGGTGGCTATATGCGAAACGGTAATCAGACGCATTGGGGCAACATACCAATGTATGCTAATGGTACTAGCAATGCTCTACATGGCTCAATGTTCATAGCTGGCGAATCCGGGGCAGAAATGGTCGGACATATAAATGGTCAGACAGAAGTTTTGAATCAGTCACAAATCAAATTGGCGATGAGGAGTGCTGTAATCAGTGGTATGCTACAGTTCACAGGGTATTGGTCACAGATGAACAATCTCCTAGTAGCTTGCACAAATTCGGTGATTAATGCGATTTTGGTGAGTGCTGAGGCAATCAATAGATCTCAAACAGTAGTACAAGAGTATGACCTCTCAGAAAATGTGGCAAATAGCCTATTTACAGAAAGTCAAAGGTTGACAGCCCAATCTCGAGCAGAGGGCACATCACAGCAGGAACTTGCTGACCTATTCAGAGAGTATATCGAACCTACACTGAGGGAGATTGCGATAGATACTAAGCGACAAGCTGATAAGAGCGAACGCACAGTAGTTCAGATTGGTAATAGGACGGTAAGTGACGTGGTTGAAACTCAGAGGAACGCTAATGGATTTGTATTTGCAAAGTAAGGGGGTATAACATGGCTTATATTTCAATTAATGGTTACGCATTACCCCCTTGCAAAAGGGGAGTGAGGATAGTTCTCACAACGGCTGTAAATGCGGGTCGAGATGGCAATGGTGCAGTTGTTGGTCAGAGAATTGGACGAGACCAATATAAAATAGACGGATTGGAGTGGGCATGGCTCACAGCAAGCGAATGGCAGAGAATATTGTCATTGCTACAGAACTTTTATGTTAATGTCACATTTAATGATCCTTATACAAATGCTCGAAAGACACTTAGGATGTATTGTGGCGATAGAACGGCTGAACCTTATTGGGTCACGGAAGATGGGACACCTACACATTATAGAAATTGTAAAGTCAATCTAATCGACACAGGTCTATAGGGGGAGTTATGCAAAAAGTATCAAAAGAATATCAAGCTAGTATGAGCTCGCCATTGCGAGAGAGGGCATTTATTCAGGTATCTTTTGGCTTGATAAATCAGACAGCACAGACCGAGGCAAAACTGAGAGCTAGTAATGAATCATATTACTCTAGTTCGGCAAGCGTGCTAACCTTTGGGGCGAATAATGTGGAGTATGCTACATTGGAACGAAATTTTACAAAGGTTGATGGTAGTATGCGATTCCTACCTAGAGAAGATTTAGATGTTATTTACCATGATACAGGGATTGTATCGGAAAACACACTCGAGACGGAAGAATTTGCACTTTTGGTAAATTTTGGGAGCGAGGAAATCAGTTTTAAGGGATTTTCAATAGACTTTGGATATAACTATCCAACAGCGTTTAAAATCGCTACAAACAACGGAAAACGACTTAATATAACGAATAACGATAAATCGTTATGGGTAACAGATGAAACCTTTGATAAAGTGCGAGGAGTGACCATCTTGGTACGAAAAATGAAGTACGAGGGTTGTCGAGTGCGAATAAAGTCACTACAGTTTGGATTGGGATTGGTATATGGCAACGAATATGTGTTAGATAGTTCACTTGAATCGTATGTGTCACCAATTTCGGCAGATATCCCACAGATTGATTTTATGGTCAAACTCAAAAACGACGACAAATATTTTAATGTGGATAACCCAAAGTCAGCGATAAACTATTTTGAGACAGGTCAGCAACTCAGTGTTATGTATGGCTATAAGTTACCCGATTCTAATAATGTAGAATGGGTCAAAGGTGGGCAGCTTGTTTGCACAGAATGGGAGAGCGATGATAACACAGCGACAATTCGAGGCACAGATTTACTCAGAGGGTTAGACAGAGAGTATAGTATGGGTCAATATTCATCAGTGGGGGTTAGTTATTACGACGTCCTCACAAGTCTATTCAGAGAGATGGGTATTAGAAAATACTACATAGAACCTAGATTGAAATTACTTAAACTCAAAAATCCAATACCTCGAGTGAAGTTGAAAGAGGTAATACAGCTATTAGCGAACGCTTGTAGGTGTACAGTATCTCAATCAAGATGGGGTGAGATACAGATAAAGTCAAATTATATACCTGAATTAAGTATCGGTTCTGATGATGGGGATAGAATGTCGAATCTAGCGAACGTACTTAAACCGGGTCAAAAGGTGGAATTTGCTAGACTTGATAGAGATTACACCACAGTTGATGGTAGTATGTTTTTTGCAAATAGAACAGGGGTGTCAAGGAGATCCGTTGGGTTTGTATCAAATAGAGCGACAGATTCTACAGGAGCGTTCGCTAACCCTGTCAAAATTGCAGTCATGATGGATAATATACGAGCCTATTATAATGTCAATATTGAGTTCGGTGACACATTACCGTCTTTATTTACAATCGATACCTATAACAATGGGGTGAATACAAATACTTTTACTGTGGATAGCTCAGAGATTAGTAAAAAGATGTCAGTCATACGAGATTTTGGCGAATGTGACAAGATGGTATTCAGTTTTGAGGAAACCATCAAACCTAACAACCATGTGGTAGTAAGACGAATCGGTTTAGAGACGGCTACAAACTTTATGATAACTAGACGAGATATGTTGTCATCACCAAAGGCTATAAAGCAAGAATCGATTAAAGAAATAATAGTACCTTATTACACTTATCAGGAATCGGACAAAGTGGACGTGCTAATTTCAGAGGATATCGAAGTCTCACAAGATCAAGTGATTACATACTACTTTGATTCACCTTGTTATGATTTTAACGTGCTAGTCGATGATAGGTCTAATCTAGCAAGTGTTGTTAGTAAATCAAATTATGCAATATCAGTGCGATATCAGGTGGCAGGTAAGCATAAGCTGGAAATAAAGGGTCGCAAATACAATGTTATCGAGAAACAAGTTAGAGCGTCGCTGAATAATCGAGGTAGAGTCATTAAGTGGTCAAACCCACTACTAAGCGATGAGCAGATGGCAAATCAGCTATTACAATGGCTCAAAGAGTATTATACATCTGGAATTGAATATGAATATGATACAAGGGGCAATCCTGAACTAGACGCAAATGACATTATTAATCAGGAAAATGAGTTCCACCCTGAGATGAAAGTATGTATATACAAGTATAATATGAAATTTACTAATTCATTTTCAGCAAGTGTGATAGCAAGGCGACAAGGGGGATAATATGTGGCAAAAACCAAAAACGGATTGGTCAGCAAATTATATCGATGGTGTGTATGAGGGAGATTACTTTAATGTAGAAGATTACAATCGTATTAAAAATAACCTCAACCATTTGAACACTTTAGCACAAGTTCTTTACCCAAAGTTTTCGATAGCTGATATGGGAGAAGATAAGCAAGTGGGTGATTATTTCTATGCAGATGAAATAAATATGTTCGAGGATAATCTTCGCACAATTAATATCCATACGGTTAATCTAAATATCGGTAGCACACCTAGATATTTGCCCGATGAGGGTATCATGACATTTTCAGACCTAAATAGGTTAGAGGGTGAAATATTGCATTTATACAATATTTTACAAAACTCTTATGATAATAGACGACACTTAAAGTTAAGGTTTGAACAAAGAAAGGTGATAATCTAATGAGCTTGAGAACAGATTACAAAGACGCAATTTATTCAGGAAATAAGAAATATAACATGATTAGGAATGACGATGGCACGGTGTCTTTTGAGGACAAAACAACTTACTATGAGTTTGACGATACGTCCTTATTTGGTGCGAATGATATAAATCAAACAAACGAGAAACTTAATCAGATATTGGAAATGCACGAGAATGGGACACTCTCGATAAATGTCAGAGGTCTCGACATGGCAACAGGTTCGGAATACAAAGATGACACCCTAGTAATTCTAAGTTCAGGTGGTAAATTATATCGTGGGACGCTAAAAACACTTGCGAACTATCTCGCTAGAGTATCTCCAAAATTTGCTGAACCAACTGATGTATATTGGGGTAATGGGTCATGGACTTGCCCTGCTGATGGATTTCTAGTTGTAAAAGTCACAAGTGGGAGTGCTACAAATTATACATTAACCTACATATCTGACAGTAAGAATGATATTAAAGGGTCTATATATGGCGAGGGCAATGGGGGAACGTTCACAACAACGATTCCTGTATATAAAGGCGTTACCTATAAAACAGGTTACACACTTAATACAAACTCTATTAAAGCTATATATTCAAAACTAGGTCAGTAGGGGGTATTTGCATGACAGCAGTAGTTATTTCGATAACCGTTGGAGTTTTGGCAATTATAAGTTCAATAGCAAAAGGGTTTAATTGGTTAGCTAAGAAAATAGAATCTGACTACCAAAAATCTCTCGATAACAACAATGCTAAGAATACCATTGAGGAAATCACTCGACAACTCAATGCTAATTCGGTTGGGACAAGGGCAATGTTACGATTCAGACTGAGGTCGGAAATGTTAGTAGCAATAGAGCGAGGATGGAAGTCAATCATCGAGTTTGAGGATATGACCACTATGTTTGAGGCATATAAAGAGCTCAACGGCAATGGCACTATGGACGATATTTATAGGCACTATTGTGCGTTACCAATTAAAGATGTTAATACCCTTATTGATTGTGGGTGCTAAGAAAGAGAGGTTAAGATGAATTTAAAACTTAGAGTAAAGAACAAGGTCACACTACTAGCTATAGTATCAACAGCCCTATCAATAGTGTACACATTTCTAGGTATGGTGGGAATAGTACCATCTATTACTCAGGAACAGTGGCACAATCTGTTTGTGATAGTAATACAACTACTTGTACTACTTGGTGTGGTTGTTGATCCAACAACGGATGGTATAAAGGATAGTGCACAGGCTATGGAATATACCGAGCCGAGAAAGAATGACCCATCAGATGAGGAAGATACTGTAATCAAAGGTTTTAGAAATTAGGAGAAATACCATGGCATATCAATTTATAGAGGACTTTGACAGCCCGAACTTTGGCAAATACTTTGTCGGAGAAACGAATCAGAATCACCCTGAATACATCTGTATTCACCATTGGGGAGCAATGGGGCAGTCATTTATGGGTGTTGTTAATTGGCTATGCAACCCTAAGAGTGGCTCATCGGCTCATCTAGTAGCTGAGGCTGGTAGAGTTGCTTGTATCGTTAGTTATTCTAACGTTGCTTGGCACACTGGAGTTATGGAAGAAAACGCAAGGTCAATCGGCATTGAGTGTCGCCCTGAGTGTCGCCCAGCTGACTTTGAGACAGTAGCAGAACTTATCGCTGATATATGGCGATTCTACGGTCGAAAATTGCCACTAAAGGGGCATTGTGACATCAAGCCTACTCAATGTCCGGGACTATGGTATGATAGACTAGACGAACTCTATCGCAGAGCAGAGTATTACTACAATGGGGGAAATGCTCAGCCTGTGGTCGAGAAGAAATCTATTCCATCAGATGTCAAGATAACTAGGTACAATGGAGAAGATAGGTACAAGACTGCTGACCTAATCGCTGAATCACATCTAAAGCCTAACAAGGTTGTTGTTAGTGGCAAGACATTTGCCGATGGCTTGAGTGCTGGCTATCTTGCATACACTAAAAATGCTAATCTAGTATATGATGAGTGCAAGGGTACTAATGGACTTGAGACAACAGTTGTCGGTGGTGATGTAAAGATTAATGGTGCTGGAGTAAAGGTGCTCAGTGGTGCTGATAGATACGCAACTAATCTTGAGGTACTCAAAGAGTGCATAAAGGGGGCTAAAAAGCTAATCATCACAAGTGGCAAAGATTGGGCAGATGGTGTGTCTGTTTCGACAGTGCGTTATCCTGTTATGATGGTAGGCGACTATCTCACAATCAAGCAAGCGTCGTTCCTAGACAAGCAGTCTGACCTAGAGTACATCATACTAGGTGGCGAGAGTGTAGTGTCAAAGGATATTGAGCGACAGCTTGCAGACATCGGCAAGGTAACAAGGCTTGACGGATTAGATAGATACGAGACATCAACAAAGATTGCCGATAAGTTTTACCCACAGAGCGACACCGTGATTTTGATCAATGCTTGGGCAGACGGACTTGTAGCAAGCAACATCGGAGATTACCCTGTTATATTGCTCAACAAGTACACCAACGAATCAACAAGGGCTTACATCAAAAAGCACGGAATCAAAAAGGCTTATGTCTTAGGCGACATATCGGATGACATATTAGCAGATATATTTAATTAGTAGTAAATCTTAGTTGATTTATATATCTCAAAGGAAAATCCCACTAATAATTAGTGGGATTTACCTTTTTACTAAAAACACATATCCGATGTGAGTTGAGGTCACAAAATAAGGGTTCGGATATGCGTACATTGGTATAGCTAATGATGTAGTATCCGATACTTTTATCGTAACATTGTTGTTACTCGAAGTGTTGAAATTCAGCACTAATCGAGCCGTCCCATCGTCATCGTCATATATAAAGACAGAGTTTACCAATGTGTCAATGATTCGTCTTTGATATGATTCGTCATCAATATCACCATTTTTGAATGATAGCAACCAATATACAACCATGTCCTTTGTGATTGTTGGCTTTGACATCTTTTCGCTTGCTATTTTCTTTTCTAGTGATTTTTTCTCTTTTTCCAATTCGGAAACTCTATTAGCGACGGATTCGGAAATCACACCCTGTTCAAGTGCTTTTAATAAATTTGAAAATCGAGTAGTAACATCATCTAATCGAGCAGTAAGCTCGGCTAACATAGATTTATCAGAATATTCCCGCGTTATGAGTTCCACAACCTTTTCGGCTATTTTCTCGATATTTTCATCAGTCAGCACATAATTTTTAGTGTATTCAACGACAATACGTTCTATCCATTCTTTTCGCTCAATCTTTTTATCGCAAGTATGTTCTCGCTTGCGTGTCGCACACTTATAGTATCGGTAAGTAGTACCATGTCGAGATGTACCACTCTCACCGATCATCATTGCACCACAATGTCCACAAAATAATTTCCCGGTTAGTAAGTAAGGATCTATAGCTTTTTGTTTGGCTCTAAAATGCTTATTATACCCAAATGTACTCTGTACACGCTCGAATAGTTCTCGGTCGATAATGGGCGGGACAATATCTTCTATAACAATATCGTCGTATCGATATACACCTATATACTTATCATTGGTCAAAATTCGACGCAGACTGTTTTTGTTAAATTGACCACCTGTGGTAGTCTTATAGCCATTATCATTGAGCCACCTTACTATATCTATGATTGGTTCATTACGAGCATATCTCTCAAATATCTCCCGGACAGCTTTTGCCTCATAGGGATCTATTTCATATTTTTTGTCTTTACCTCGCCTATAACCTAGCGGGGTTTTACCATTCACATATCCTTTTAATGCGTTTTCTCGCATACCACGTTTTACACCACGTCTAAGGTTCTCCACATAATACTCAGCATACCCCTCAAGTACAGATTCCAAAATAATACCCTCGGGTGTATCAGGCATTGGTTGTTTTGCATACAGCAATCTAACACCGTTCTTTTTTAATTTTGCCTTATATATCGCACTATCATATCTATTACGAGCAAATCTATCAAGGGTGTACATTATTACAACATCAAATTTACCCTTGGGGCTATCTTTAATCAATCGCTGAAAAGCTGGGCGATTATCAGTTTTACCCGATATCGCCCTATCTATATATTCATCAACGATTTGTAGATTGTTTTTCTCAGCAAATTCTCGACATTCCCTTATTTGACCCTCTATCGATTCCTCTCTCTGATTATTGCTTGAATATCTTGCATATATTACAGCGTCCATTTTATTCCCCGTGCTTATTAGCTATATATTCACCATATTTAATGAGGTCACTAAGATTTTTATCATCTAACTCACGCATGATATCCATCATCTTAAAAACCAAACTAACATCATTAGGTGTGGGACAATCTGAGTTATTACTATATGAATAATAATTGTTGGTTGTCGAACTACTTGTATCACCTATATTAGTAGAAATATCTCCATTGGTACTTGTGGGGTTGACAGAGTTACTAGGCTCATCATCCATGAAGAAATCCATTACCTGACAATTTAGATGTTTTGCAAGGCGTATCAACACCTCTTCCTTTGGTAGCTGACCATTATTTATAGCTGTAGCCTTTGATGATGAAAAACCTAAGTCAAGCATTACTCGAGTTAATGACGTGTCTTTTTCTTTGCAAATTCTATGCAAATTCGTTTTAAATGACATATTCGTTGCTCCTTTTAAAAATAATTTATAAAAAATGAATTTTTGTGCTTGACAATTCGTTATGCACGAACTAGAATAAGAACAAGAAGTTTTGAAACACGAATTGATAACAAAAATCCCGTCTTTTTAGAGGTGAGAACTCTAAAAAGAAAAAGCGAGTTGTTTACATAAGAATAATAACAATAATTATTTAGAATGTCAATCGTGTTTTATAAATTCAAGATGTAAGAAAGGAGAAAGGTATGACTGAAATTAAGAAAAGAATGATGTCACTAGGTATTCGTCAGGTCGATATTATATTTGAACTGAGAAAGCGTGGGTTTAAAATACAGCCCCCTATGATGTCAAGCGTGCTAAGTGGTGTCTACACATCACCAAAGGCAAAAGAGATTCTAGCAGAATGTGAGACTATCTTGAATGAGCGAGAAAGTGGAAATTAACGAAAAAGACATCACAGAGCTTGCTAGCTCTTTGGTGGAAACCATTACTAAGTTTTACGAAAATCCTCAAAACGAAAAGGAGTATAAAAAATGGTTAAAAGAAAGAGAAAAGGTATAAGGCTGTACAGCTTTATTGCACCAACATTGGTGATTTTATCGGTATTACTACTGAACAGTCTAGCAACGAGAATTGAATTTCCCGAGGCGTGTAAGACTGAGCCCACTAAGTATAGGCTTAATATACCGGGAATATGTGACGAAATGATTGATGATATTGCAATCAAGTGTGGATTAGACCCGGAAATTATAAAAGCTATCATCTTGGAAGAATCCAATGGCGATCCCAATGCTATCGGTGATAATGGCGAAAGCATAGGACTAATGCAAATACAACCTAGATGGTATAGGGTCGAAATGGAAGAGTTGGGAATCGTAGATTTGTTTAACCCACAGGAAAACGTAATCTTGGGTTGCACCATACTATCAAAGCTATACGAACAGTATGGAAATTATACAGACGCACTTAGCGTCTATAACAGTGGAAATACCGAGGATGGGCGTGAGTATGCAGAAAGGATATTGAGAAAATGAAGAAATATGAACTAACGACCGATACGAAAGTTATTTTTGGCAAGAAGTATTTTAGGATAAGAGCTCTTGTAGATTTTGGCACTGTATTGAAAGGAGACTTGGGTGGTTACATCGAAAGTGAGGACAATTTACCAAACGACACCAAATATGGAGAGGCTTGGGTAGGTGGCAACGCTCGTGTAGATGGCGAGGCTTGGGTAGATGGCAACGCTCGTGTAGATGGCGAGGCTTGGGTAGATGGTGACGCTTATGTAGGTGGTGAGGCTCATATAGATGGCAAGGCTCATGTAGGTGGTGAGGCTCATATAGATGGCAAGGCTCATGTAG
>ERZ773031.130-NODE-130-length-40594-cov-7.458398_pt1 | contig 40594 bp, 33 predicted proteins | sample MGYA00511666_ERZ773031 | MGnify/ENA primary metagenome ERZ773031 (study PRJEB29015, sample SAMEA2738135) | human oral metagenome | biome: human oral; feature: human-associated habitat; material: saliva | place: China | collected 2250 ...
GTGCATTACTGGATAAGAAGTTTTTCACTTCATTACGGCCATAGTTATAAATCAAAGTATTCCAGTCTTGATGATAGCCTTCACGAGGGTCTGCGTGCTCATATAAGGCTGTACCATCAAATGCTACCAAACCATGAGTATCACTTGGGAAATGTCCTGGTACCCAGTCTAAAATCACATTAATCCCTGCTTTGTGTGCTTTTTCGACTAAGTGTTTAAAGCCTTCAGGTGTACCAAAACGGCTAGTTGGAGAATACAAACCGATCGGTTGATAGCCCCAAGAACCATCAAATGGGAATTCGGAAATTGGTAAAAACTCAATATGGGTAAAGCCCATGTGTTTTACATAAGGAATAAGCTCATCGGCAATTTGGTCGTAATCAAGCCAGAAATTATTTTCTAAATTACGGCGCCATGATCCCAAATGTACTTCATAAATGGAAATTGGTTGGTTGCGTTGGTTCGCCTTACGACGATCCTCTGTCATTTCTACCACATCTGGCAACATACTGATTTCTGATGCGGTATCGGGACGTAATTCAGAGCTAAATGCATAAGGGTCGGCTTTTAAACGAAGGTTGCCATAGCAATCAATTAATTCAAATTTATAGCGTTGACCAAGGCTAGCTTTTGGTAAGAATAATTCCCACACACCACTTGCTGGATGGAAACGCATTGGATGACGGCGACCATCCCAATAGTTGAAATCACCAACCAATGAAACGCGTTTAGCATTCGGAGCCCATACACGGAAATTTACGCCTGGCACACCATCACATTCGGTAAAGTGTGCACCTAATACTTCATACGGACGTAATAACGAACCTTCAGCCAACAGCCATTGGTCTAAATCATTAATCATCGGATGGAAACGGTATGGATCTTCAATAAGATGCACATCCGATCCCCAATACACTTTTAATTGATAGGCAAAAAAGTGGTTCACATCTGGCACGATAGCGGAGAAAAAGCCACGCTCATCCACTCTTTCTAAAGTAACCACCATGGATTGACTTTCTTTATCAATCACTTCCACTTTATCCGCATCAGGTAATAAAGCGCGGATCTCAATACCATTGTAGGTTTCATGCATGCCTAATACAGCAAAAGGATCGGCCTGTTTACCATCAAAAAATGAATTGATTACTGATTGGGCGACTAATTTCGTCATTACATACTCCTTTATGCTTTGCGAGCTTGATTAATTTGAGCAAAAAACGTTTTTAAGTTTTCGTCATTAAAAATCAGCTCTAAGGATTGTCCGAGTTTCTTCTGCCAGTTTGGATATTCTGTTGAAGTCCCTGGCAGATTGAATGAAATTTCTTGTCCGATTAAGTTCTCTAATTGAACACCAATTAAAGCGCTTTGACTGTTGGCCAAATAGCGATGAATTTGGCGGTTAAGATTATCGTGCATCGCCATACTTAAAGCGTCACCGTGATAATCTGGTGGTAAATAGCCGTCACGATGTAAACTATCAATCATGGCTTGTTTATCAATGACCCGTTGATCATATTTTTCTTTTAGCACATCGCCTTTTAAAATATTGAGTTCATCAAACAACGCTAAATCACGGCAATGCCAGAAACTTTGCAAGGACGGCACATCGTGTGTACCAATCGTCGCATAAGCATTGCGTGGGAATTCATTCGCATGTGGATATTGGCGATTGCGTTGAGCAAAATACAACACAAAATACGAGAAAATTCGAAACTCGTTTAATTTCCACCGCACTTCATCTGGCACTGTACCTAAATCTTCACCGATGATTAAACATTGATTGCGTTGGCTTTCGATGGCTAGAATTGCCATCAACTCATCAAACGGATAATGCACATAAACACCATCAGCCGCTGTTTTGCCTTCTGGAATTAACCATAAACGGAACAAGCCCATTACGTGATCGATACGTAAAATCCCAAAATGCAGCATATTGGCACGAAGCATCGTAATCACTGCGGCAAAGCCTGTTGCTTTTAATTGGCTTGGGTTGTAAGGCGGTAAATTCCAGTTTTGGCCGACTGGACCAAGTGGATCTGGTGGTGCACCTACCGAGGCTTTCACACAGTAAAGCTCAGGTTGTGACCACACATCTACACTACCGCGTGAGCTATTCACAGCCAAATCACCATAGATACCTAAACGCATGCCTACTTTTTGGCAAAGATGTTTTAGGTCATTCAATTGTTGTTCAGTTAGCCATTGCAACCAGGCGAAAAAGTCAATTTCCGATTTATATTGTTTAATTAATGCTTTACGTTTTGCAACTGTGAGATGTTGCCATTCTTCACGCCAACCTAACCAACCAATAGTATTTTCTTCAGCTTGTTGATCAGCATGTTCAATTTTGTCTAAAACATTAAACAAGCCTTGTAAAACCAATGCCTCGCCTTGCTCTTTTTGATAAGCCTCAAATGCTTCACGACGTTTGATAATTGCGGCAGATTTACTGCGTTGACTAAAGGCAAAAAGTTGTTCAAGTGCGGTTAGTTTTAATTCAGTTACTGCACTGTAATTTACCGTATCTTGATCGCGTAAAGATTGAATTAAGTTGGCGATATCCGCAGAGTTAACCCAATTTTGTACCGATTTTGCCAATTTAAATTCTGGCAATGCCGTTACATCAAGATAAATAAAGTTCAACCAACGACGAGAGGAAGAGCTATAAGGGCTCGCCCATTCTGGTACGGATGGATAAAGTAAATGTAACGGGTTAATTCCGACAAAATCCGCGCCATGCTCAGCACTTTTCTCAATCAAATACGCTAAATCAGAAAAGTCACCAATACCCCAGTTATGTTTTGAACGTAGGCTATAAAGCTGAACATTCACACCCCAGGCTTTTTGTTGTTCTAATAAAGGCGGTTGATACGCTGTTCTTGGTGAAACCAAAATTTGAACCGAGAAAGTTTGTTGGGCGATAAAAATCACCAAACGATAATAGCCAAAAGGCAAAGCAGGCAACGAAAGTGCGGTTGAATATGGAATTGTTTTTTCAAACTGAATTTGGTTTTGCTCGTCGAGCAATTGATAACGCAAAGAAGCATCAGGAGGAGAAGAAAACGCGGTTAAATCATAATGAATGGGTTCGTTTTCAAAGGCACAAATTACATCTTGGAACGGCTGGTTTTGTCCAATATTCGGCGGAAATTGCAACTGCTCGATAAAATAATCAATAGAGCTTGGCGATGCATAAATTAGATGCCCGTCAATATCATAATGGGAAAGTGAAATGCCAAGTTTTTCAGCGGATTGTTTAATGGATGAGGTCATTTGCATACACCTGATAATACATCTACATAATACTTATTAAGTATTATAGGTAAGCACAGTTGAAATACAATTGCCAATCTCGCAAATTGTGACCTAAATCAAAAAACGAAGTTTGAAGAGAATAAAAAAGCACCTAAATCAGAATTATTCGGTTTCAATGACAAATTCAGACCAATCAATCACATCTTCTTCATGCACGCCATCTTGAATTAAAATGCCTGCTTTTTTCACAGAGTCAGGATCGCCACTGACTAATGGATGCCATTCGGGCAAAGGCTTACCCTCATACAATAAACGATACGCACAGGTATTCGGCAGCCAACCAAAATCAGGTAAATTCTTTTTGGTTAATTTCGTACAATCACTCTCAATCTTGAAACGTTCAGGATAATTACGACACTTTCCTGTTTCCACATCTAATAGATTGCAAGCAATGCGTGTGTAATAGAGTTTTTCACGCTTGCCTCGCCCTTGAATGTATTTTCGATAACAGCATTTTCCGCAGCCATCACATAAGGCTTCCCATTCGGATTCCGTCATTTCAAGGAGAGATTTTTTTTGCCAAAAATGAGATTCAAATTGCATAGTGAAACCAATAAAAAAGTGCGGTCAAAATTTACGTGATTTTTGACCGCACTTTGTTGTTTAGAATTAGAAGCCTTCTTTTAAGCTTACGGTTAAGTTAAACACTAAGTGCTCTGGGCGGCTATCTTTGTTATCCGCACAGAAATAACCTTCGCGTTCAAATTGGTAACCTTTTTCTGGTTCCGCATTTGCGAGGCTTTGTTCTACAAAACCGTGTTTTACCACTAAAGAAGTTGGATTTAAGACGCTTTCGATTTCTTCTGCTGCACCTGGGTTTGGTACGGTGAAGAGACGTTCATATAAACGGAACTCCGCTGGATTATTATGCACTGCAGATACCCAGTGAATTACCCCTTTTACTTTGCGACCATCTGCTGGATTTTTACCTAAAGTTTCAGGATCGTAAGTACAGAAGATCGTGGTGATTTCACCATTTGCATCTTTTTCGACACGTTCTGCTTTAATCACATAAGCGTTACGCAAGCGCACTTCTTTACCTAATACTAAACGTTTATATTGCTTGTTCGCTTCTTCACGGAAGTCTGCGCGATCAATATAAATCTCTTTCGTAAATGGTAATTGACGCTCACCTAATTCAGGACGATTTGGGTGATTTGGTGCCGTTAAGGTTTCTTCGCCTTCAAAGTTTTCAATCACAACACGAACAGGATCAATCACCGCCATTGCACGTGGTGCGTTTTCGTTTAAATCTTCACGAATACAGGCTTCAAGTGCAGAATACTCTACGACATTATCTTGTTTAGTCACACCAATACGACGACAGAATTCACGTAGCGAAGCCGGTGTATAGCCGCGACGGCGTAAACCTGAAATCGTTGGCATACGCGGATCGTTCCACCCATCCACAATGCCTTCATTCACTAATTTCAATAATTTACGTTTAGACGTTAACGTACCCTCTAAATTTAAACGAGAGAATTCATATTGATGCGGTAATGGACGTTCAATACTAATATTTTCCAATACCCAGTCATATAAACGACGGTTGTCTTGGAATTCTAATGTACATAGAGAGTGTGTAATACGCTCAATCGCATCAGAGATACAGTGAGTGAAATCGTACATTGGGTAAATGCACCATTTGTCACCGGTTTGGTGATGGCTCGCAAATTTAATACGATAAAGTACAGGATCACGCATGACCATAAATGGTGAAGCCATGTCGATTTTCGCACGAAGACTTAATGTACCTTCGGCAAACTCACCGTTTTTCATTCTTTCAAATAACGCTAAGTTTTCTTCTACGCTACGATCACGATATGGGCTGTTTTTACCTGGCTCAGTTAAGGTACCGCGATACTCACGCATTTCATCTGGAGAAAGTTCATCCACATACGCTAAACCTTTTTCGATTAACTCAATCGCATAGCCATAAAGTGCATCGAAGTAATCAGACGCATAACGCGGTTCGCCTTCCCATTTAAAGCCTAACCATTGCACATCTTCTTTGATGGAATCTACATATTCCACGTCTTCTTTCACCGGATTGGTATCGTCAAAACGTAGGTTACATAAACCGTTATATTCTTTTGCTAAGCCGAAGTTTAAGCAAATCGATTTAGCGTGGCCAATATGCAAATAGCCATTTGGCTCAGGCGGGAAACGAGTATGAACACTTTTGTGTTTACCCGAAGCTAAATCTTCATCAATAATTTGAGTAATGAAATTGTGTGTGCGGGTATTTTCCGCATTTTTTAGGGTGTGTTCTGTATTGCTCATAAATTTCTCAATAAATTGAAAATAATTTCCCCATTCTATACGAAAAGTCAGGCGTTGTGAATTTGATCCCAAAACTAACCGCACTTTCATTAAATTAATACTGAATTTTTTAGGATTTTTAGGTCTAACTTGAAGATTTTTCGTGCAAACTGAAAAGTTTACCTTTAGAATACACTTCACTGAACAAACGTTCATTTTTTTATTTAGGATGACAAAGTCTTTATGAAAAAACGCTTTTTTATTTTACTCGGATTACTCATTGCTGCTGGTGTGGCTTATTATTTTTTCTCTAGCAATAGCAAACAAGAAACGACTTATCTTACTGAATCGGTTACCCGTGGCAATGTTGAAAAAACCGTTGTCGCTTCAGGTTCTGTTGAAAGCGTGAATAAAGTTGATGTCGGCGCCCAAGCTTCGGGTAAAATCACCAAACTCTATGTCAAGTTAGGGCAAGAAATCAAAAAAGGCGAAATGATCGCTGATATTGATTCCACCACCCAAATTAATACCTTAAATACCAAAAAGGCAGCATTGGTGAGCTATCAAGCACAATTAAAAGCGAAGAAAACCGCTTATGATGTTGCCCTTTCAAGCTATAACCGCTTATCAAAACTTTATACACAAAAAGCAACGTCTTTAGATAGTGTGAATACCGCAAAAAGCACACTTGATAATGCGAAAGCTGAAATGGAAGCCATTGAAGCCAATATCAAACAAGCTGAAATTGAAATGAATACCGCTGAAACCAATGTGGGCTACACCAAAATCACCGCCCCAATGGACGGTACCGTTATTTCTGTGCCTGTTTCAGAAGGTCAAACCGTTAATGCCAACCAAACGACGCCAACAATTGTGACCATTGCTGATTTAAGCAAAATGAAAATTAAACCTGAAATTTCAGAAGGCGACATTACCAAAGTTAAAGCAGGTCAAGAAGTTAGCTTTACTATTTTATCGGATAGCCAAACCGTGTATCACTCTGTCATTGATTCTGTTGATCCAGCCAATACCACGACAAGTGATAGTTCTTCAATATCATCTTCGACAAGTTCAAGTAGCAGCTCAACGACCAGTGCGATCTACTATTACGCCAATGTTTTGATTGATAACCCTGATCGTACTTTGCGCATCGGAATGACGACAGAAAACAACATCAAAATTGCCAACGCGAAAGATGTATTATTGGTTTCCAATATGGCTATTCAAAAACGTGATGGCAAAAGCTTTGTAAATGTATTGAATGACAAAAATCAGCCTGAACAGCGTGAAGTTGAAACCGGTGTTCAAAATGATTTCCAAACTGAAATTAAATCGGGTTTAAACGAAGGTGAAAAAGTCATTGTGTCGCAAGTCGCGAATGGTGAACAAGTTGGCTCTATGCCTCGTGGTCCAAGAATGTTCTAAAAGTGCGGTTGAAAATTAATGAATATTATTGAAATTAAGGATCTCAACCGTTACTTCGGTGAAGGCGAAAATCGTGTTCATATTTTGAAGAATGTCTCTTTAAATATTGAAAAAGGCGATTTTGTGGCGATTATTGGGCAATCGGGTTCCGGTAAATCTACTTTGATGAATATCATCGGATGCTTGGACACGGCAACCAGTGGTTCTTACAAAATCAATGGGAAAGAAACCATTGAATTAAGCAAAGATCAGCTGTCAGATTTACGTAGCCAAAAATTCGGCTTTATTTTCCAACGCTATAACTTATTGTCGAGCTTGACCGCAGCAGAAAACGTCGCCTTGCCTGCAATTTATGCGGGGATGTCGCAAGAAAAACGTCTTTCTCGTGCGAAACAACTTTTAGAAAAATTAGGTTTAGGCGATAAATGGCAAAATAAACCAAGCCAGCTTTCCGGTGGTCAGCAACAACGTGTGAGTATTGCGCGTGCGTTGATGAATGGCGGTGAAATTATTTTAGCCGATGAGCCCACTGGTGCATTGGATTCACAAAGCGGTCAAAATGTGATGGAAATTCTGCGTCAATTACATGCAGAAGGCCACACTATTATTATGGTAACCCACGACCGAGAAATTGCCGCCAGTGCGAATCGCGTGATTGAAATTAAAGACGGCGAAATCATTGGCGATACGCAAAAAGAAGCGGTGAAAAGTGCGGTCGAAAATCCAACTAAATCTAAACCTCACTTTGGGTTCAGCAAAGATCAATTTGTTGAAGCCTTTCGTATGTCTGTGAGTGCGATTATTGCCCACAAAATGCGTTCTCTTTTAACTATGCTGGGCATTATTATCGGGATTACCTCCGTGGTTTCCGTCGTGGCATTGGGAAATGGTTCACAACAAAAAATCTTAGCAAACATTAAAGGCATTGGTACAAGTACCATGACCATCTTTAATGGTACCGGCTTTGGTGATCGTCGTGCTGAACAGATGCAAAATCTGACGATTAATGATGCCACAGCCTTAAATCAACAAAGCTATGTACAAAGCGTCACGCCAAATAGCTCATCAAGTGGCACATTAATTTATGGTAACCAGACTTTCTCCTCGACCAGTTTAAAAGGTGTAGGCGAACAATATTTTGATGTTGATGGTTTAAAACTAAAATCAGGCAATTTATTTTCAGCTCAAGATGTTGCTGATAACGATCAAGTAGCCTTAATCGATGAAAGTGCGAAAAAATCGATTTTCCCGGATGAAAATCCTATCGGCAAAATTGTGATGTTTAATAAACGTCCATTACGTATTATTGGCGTGGTATCTGATAAACAAATGGGCGGAGCAAGCAGTTCACTTAATCTCTATGCGCCTTACACTACCGTGATGAATCGTATTTCAGGCAGTAAAAAGATTGGTTCAATCACCGTTAAAGTAGATGATTCCGTGAATACGACTGTCGCTGAAAAAGGAATTACTGAATTGCTCACTATGCGTCATGGTAAAAAAGATTTCTTCATCATGAATAGCGATACCATTAAACAAACTATTGAAAGCACAACCGGCACGATGAAATTACTCATTTCCTCTATCGCCTTTATTTCATTAATCGTTGGTGGGATTGGAGTGATGAATATTATGTTGGTTTCCGTAACAGAGCGAACCAAAGAAATTGGTGTGCGCATGGCTATTGGTGCGAGACAATTTAATATTCTGCAACAATTTTTAATTGAAGCCGTGCTGATTTGTTTAATTGGCGGCGTGACAGGTATTCTGCTTTCGGGTTTAATCGGTCTGTTATTTAACGTATTTATGACTGACTTTACGATGGCATTCTCAACCGGCTCAATTGTTGCCGCAGTGGTCTTCTCAACCTTGATTGGTGTGATCTTCGGTTATATGCCGGCAAAACGTGCGGCACAATTAGATCCGATTACAGCCCTTGCGAGAGAATAAAGAAATTTTGTAAAACTCAAAAGAGCGGTTAAAATTCTTACTAATTTTTGACCGCACTTTAATTGAAAAAGAAAGGAAAAATCCATGTTAAAAATGAAAAAATTAACCTTAGCAATCGCGATGGCAACTGCTCTAGCAGGTTGTGCTAACATCGGCGATTCTTATAAAGCGAGCCAGCAGGATTACCAAAATTATGCGGAAATCACCAAACAATTTAATGTAAAAGAAAACTGGTGGGCGCTTTACAATGATTCACAATTAAATCGTGTGGTAGAACAAGCATTAGTCAACAACAAAGATTTAGCCAAAGCGTCTGTTGCCGTAAACCGTGCTCTATATAATGCAAACCTTGCAGGCGCAAATTTAATTCCGGCATTTAGCGGTTCAACCCAATCTTCTGCGGGTAAAAATCTTAAAACTGGTGGTAACTCAACCATCAGTCATAAAGGTGCATTAAATGTGAGTTATACGTTAGATCTATGGCAACGTTTAGCAGATACTGCAGATGCCGCAGAATGGTCACACAAAGCAACGGCTGAAGATTTAGAAGCAACGAAACTGTCACTCATCAACTCTGTTGTGACAACCTATTATCAAATTGCCTACTTGAATGACGCGATCAGCACCACGCAAGAAAGCATTAAATACTACAACGATATTAGCAGCATTATGCAACGCCGTTTATCACAAGGTGTTGCGGACAGCGCAAGTGTAGATCAAGCACAACAAGCGGTATTGAACGCACGTAACAACTTGATCAATTATCAAACACAACGTAAAACTGCAGAACAAACTTTACGTAACTTACTGAACTTAAAACCAGAAGAAGCATTAAATATCAACTTCCCACACATTCTTAATGTGAAAAATGTGGGTGTAAATTTAAATGTGCCAGTTTCTGTGATTGCGAATCGTCCTGATGTGAAAGGCTATCAATATCGCTTAAGCAGTGCATTCAAAAATGCAAAAGCAACTGAAAAAGGTTGGTTCCCTGAAGTCACTTTAGGCGGTAGCTTAACATCAAGTGGCACCAAAGTCGGTAATGCATTGCACAATCCAGTTGGTACAGGTTTAATCGGCATTAGCCTACCATTCCTCAACTGGAATACGGTAAAATGGAACGTGAAAATCTCTGAAGCAGATTATGAAACCGCACGTTTAAACTATGAGCAAAGCATCACTAAAGCCTTGAATGATGTAGATACCAACTACTTCGCCTACACACAAGCACAAAGTGCCTTTGCTAACTTGCAAAAAACACACAGCTATAACCAACGTATCACCAAATACTATCGTGATCGTTACAATGCGGGCGTATCTGAATTACGTGAATGGCTCGCCGCGGCAAATACAGAGAAAAGCTCTCAACTTTCTATCTTGAATGCGAAATACAACATCATTCAAGCAGAAAATGCCGTATATAGTTCAATGGCAGGTTATTACTCTCGTTAAAATCATGATTAAGGAAGTTTCGGCTTCCTTAATCTTTTTTATGGACATGAAAAATGAAAAAACAACTGACTTTTTATTTCATTCGCCACGGTAAAACCGTTTGGAATACGGAAGGTTTAATGCAAGGTCATGGCGATTCCTCTTTGACTGAAGAAGGCGTTAATGGTGCGAAAAAAACAGGTGTGGCACTTAATCATATTCCTTTCATTACTGCTTATTCCAGCGTATTAAAACGTACTATCGCAACTGCCTCTCATATTATTGGTGAACGTGATATTCCCCTTTTCCATCACCAAGGTTTAAATGAACAGTATTTTGGTTCTTGGGAAGGCAAAGTTGTCGATACGCTAAGAGAACACCCTGAATTTAAACAACTCATTAAAGATCCCGCCAATTACAAAGCTCAAGTAAACGGTGGAGAAACGTTTGAACAATTGGGCGAACGTGCAATGAAAGCCTTACAAGATATTATTAAGATCCACGATCAAGGTAATATTCTCATTGTGTCTCATGGCCATACCTTGCGTTTATTGCTTGCCTTGTTAAACGGCGCAACGTGGCAAAATCACCGTGATGAAGATAAATCGGTATCGCTCATTAATACCTCAATTAGTGTTGTACATTATGACGATGAGAACGGTTTTCGCGTTGAAAAAATGAATGATGCGGATCATTTAAAATAATCAAATTTCGCTAAAAAAATAACCGCACTTTGGATGACCTAAAGTGCGGTTAATTTTTATGATGTTTTTGTGATTATTTCACTTCGCGGAATAAAATCTCGCTTGGAATCACAGAACCTTGCCAGTAAAGCTCAGTTGATACTTTCTCCGCTAAATCTAAGAAAGATTTCGCAATTTCACTGTCTGGCGCTGCAACCACAGTTGGTTTACCGGCATCCAAATCTTGACGAACTTGGATATTCAACGGTAACTGACCTAATACTTTCACATTGTATTTTTGTGCCATTTTTTCTGCACCACCAGTACCGAAAATCGCTTCGTGATGGCCGCAATTGCTACAAATATGCATAGACATATTTTCCACAATACCTAACACTGGCACAGATACACGTTCAAACATCGATACACCTTTCACCGCATCTAATAACGCGATGTCTTGTGGTGTTGTGACTACAACTGCACCCGTTACAGGGATTTGTTGTGAAAGCGTTAATTGGATATCACCCGTACCCGGTGGCATATCGATCACTAAGTAATCTAAGCTATCCCATAAGGTTTCATTTAAAAGCTGACTTAATGCACTACTTGCCATTGGACCACGCCAAATGGTTGCATTATCTTCATCCATTAAGAAACCGATCGAGTTTGCAGATAAACCATGTGCTTTAATCGGGGTGATATGTTGGTTATCTGGTGAAGTTGGGCGTTGATGTGGGGCGCCTAACATATGCGGAACAGATGGCCCATAAATATCCGCATCTAAAATCCCCACGCGAGCACCCTGAGCTTGTAAAGCAAGTGCAAGGTTCACTGAAACAGAGGATTTACCTACCCCGCCTTTACCCGAAGTCACTGCAATGATGTTCTTTACACCTTTTACAGCGGGTTGATTATTCGCACGTTTTAAAGTAGCGATTTGATAATTCACCACCCATTTGATTTCTTTGCTATCTGTTGCTTTTAATAACGCATCAGAAAGCTGTTGTTTCACTTGCTCCACGCCAGTGTTCCATGCAAAAGGCAGTTGTAATTCAATGCGTAATACGTCACCGCCTTTTTCTACTTTCTTTAAAGTATTTAATGCGATTAAGTCTTTTTGCAAACTTGGATGTTGGAATTGTTGGAAAACTTGCAGAACTTGAGATTGTTGTTCTGCCGTTAAATTTTCAGAAAAAGCAGTTGCCATAATATTCCTTTAATAGTAGTAGGTAGTAGAGTAAATTTGTCAGGGATATTTTACCCTTTTTATACCTCAAATGTTAAGCTAAAAGTATAACTAAACTAGAAAAAATCGCACTAATCGGGTAACATACTCGCAATTTTTGCAAAAAGAATAGAGAAAAATAATGACAACTCAACCTCGTAAAATTTTAGTCACTTGTGCATTACCTTATGCAAATGGCGCCATTCATTTAGGCCATATGTTGGAACATATTCAAGCGGATATTTGGGTACGTTTCCAACGTATGCGTGGTAATAAAATTCATTTTGTTTGTGCAGATGATGCACACGGCACACCAATTATGCTTAATGCCGATAAATTAGGCATTACACCAGAAGAACTAATCGCAAAAGCAAAAGCTGATCACGTGCGTGATTTTGCAGGTTTTAATATCAGTTTTGATAACTATCACTCTACTCACAGTGAAGAAAATAAACAAATCACTGCTGACATTTACAATAAATTAAAAGCAAAAGGCTTCATTAAAACTAAAGTCATTTCTCAGTTATTCGATCCTGAAAAGAATATGTTCTTACCGGATCGTTTCGTCAAAGGGACTTGTCCAAAATGTAAAGCAGAAGATCAATATGGCGATAACTGTGAGGTTTGTGCCTCTACTTATAGCCCAATGGATTTAATTAATCCACGTTCTGCAGTATCAGGAGCAACACCAATCGTCAAAGAATCTGAACATTTCTTCTTTGACTTACCTGCTTTTGAAGGCATGTTAAAAGAATGGACTCGCTCTGGCTCACTTCAACCGGAAATTGCAAACAAAATGCAAGAATGGTTTGAAAGCGGCTTACAACAATGGGATATCTCTCGTGATGCACCTTATTTTGGTTTTGAAATCCCAGGAGCTAAAGATAAATTCTTCTATGTTTGGTTGGATGCGCCAATTGGCTACATAGCTTCTTTTAAAAATCTCTGCGATCGTGAAGGCATTGATTTTAATGAATTCTGGGGAGAAAACAGCGATGCAGAACTTTATCACTTTATCGGTAAAGATATCGTGTATTTCCACAGCCTATTCTGGCCGGCAATGTTAGAAGGGAGCGAATACCGCAAACCAACCAATGTGTTTGCTCACGGTTATGTCACCGTAGATGGCGCCAAAATGTCGAAATCACGCGGTACATTTATCCAAGCCAGCACCTATTTAAATCACATTGATCCGGAATGTTTACGTTATTATTACGCAGCAAAATTAAACGATCGTATCGAAGATCTTGATTTCAATTTGGAAGATTTCGTTCAACGTGTCAATACGGATATCGTTAATAAATTAGTCAATTTAGCTTCTCGTAACGCAGGTTTTATCGCAAAACGTTTCGAGAGCAAACTAGCAGATAAATTAGAAGACGAAGCACTTTTTGCTGAATTTACGGCACAAGCTGAACAAATCGCTGCTTATTATGAAAGCCGTGAATACAACAAAGCTATTCGTGAAATCATGGCATTAACCGATAAAGCCAATAAATATATTGATGAAAAAGCGCCTTGGGTAATTGCAAAAGAAGAAGGCAAAGAGGCCGAATTACAAGCGGTTTGCTCAATGGGCATCGAGCTTTTCCGTGTATTAATGTCTTACTTAAAACCGGTTCTTCCAAAACTGGCTGAACGTGCAGAAGCGTTCTTACGAACAGAACTTACTTGGGATAATATTGCTCAGCCATTATTAGGTCATCAATTAACCCCATTTAAAGCGCTTTTCTCTCGTTTAGAGAAAAAACAAATTGATGCTGTTGTAGAAGAAACTAAAGCACTTTTCGCTGAAGCAAACAAAGCGACAGAAAAAACAGCGGCAAAAGCGACCGCTCTTTCAAATGTTGAACCTATTGCTGACACCATTACCATTGACGATTTTGCTAAAATCGATATGCGTGTAGCAAAAGTACTGAAATGCGAAGCAGTACCAGAATCAAACAAGCTCTTACGTTTTGAATTAGATTTAGGCGACCATACTCGCCAAGTATTCTCTGGTATAAAAGCAGCTTACAACAAACCTGAAGAATTAGAAGGTCGTTTTGTTATTATGGTTGCAAACCTTGCACCACGTAAAATGAAATTTGGTGTATCAGAAGGGATGATTCTTTCTGCTGGTACTGGCGGAAGTGATTTATTCTTACTTTCGGCGGATAGCGGCGTCACTGCAGGTATGCAAGTAAAATAATTTACTATTTAGGCGACTTCGGTCGCCTTTTTTATTGCCAAATAGAATTAAATACCCTACCATATCAATCAGCTATTTATCACACAAATTAAAAGGAATTCATTATGACAAACGAACTTATCTGCTATAAACAAATGCCGGTTTGGACAAAAGATAAATTACCTAAAATGTTCCAAGAAAAACACAATACTAAAGTGGGGACTTGGGGCAAGCTTACGGTGTTGAAAGGTAAGCTTAAGTTTTATGAGCTAACTGAAAATGGCGATGTCATTGCTGAACATATTTTTACTCCAGAAAGCAATATTCCATTTGTCGAGCCACAAGCCTGGCACCGAGTTGAAGCCCTTTCTGATGACTTAGAATGTACGCTTGGTTTCTATTGCAAAAAAGAAGACTACTTTAGCAAAAAATATAATATGACCGCAACGCACGGTGATGTGGTTGATGCGGCTAAAATTATCAAACCTTGTAAAGTGCTAGATTTAGGCTGTGGGCAAGGTCGTAACTCACTTTATTTAAGTTTAAAAGGCTATGATGTGACCTCTTGGGATCACAACGAAAACAGCATCGCCTTCTTAAACGAAACCAAAGATAAAGAAAATTTGAATATTAAGACCGCTGTTTATGATATTAACACCGCCAATATTCAAGAAAACTACGACTTCATTTTATCTACCGTGGTATTTATGTTCTTAAATCGTGAGCGAATTCCCGCCATTATTAAAAATATGCAAGAACACACCAACCCAGGTGGTTATAACTTAATTGTAGCAGCCATGTCCACGCCTGAAGTGCCTTGTCCATTAGCCTTCTCATTTACGTTCTCTGAAGGTGAATTAAAAGAATACTACAAAGATTGGGAATTCTTAGAATATAACGAAAATATGGGCGAATTACATAAAACTGATGAAAACGGCAATCGCATTAAATTAAAATTTGCGACAATGCTAGCAAGAAAAAAATAATTCGCTAATTTAGAAAAGAAAATGACCGCACTTTGTCATATAAAGTGCGGTCATTTTTTATGGTATTTTAATTACTCTTCAATAGAACGTAATAATTCGTTGATACCTACTTTACCTAAAGTTTTTGCATCAACTTTTTTCACGATCACTGCACAGTATAAGCTGTATTTACCACATTTAGATGGAAGGCTACCTGAAACAACCACAGAACCCGCAGGAACGCGACCATAGAATACTTCACCAGTTTCACGATCATAGATCTTCGTTGATTGACCGATAAATACGCCCATAGAAATCACACAACCATCTTCCACAATCACGCCTTCAACCACTTCAGAACGTGCACCGATAAAACAGTTATCGCCGATAATGGTAGGGTTTGCTTGTAATGGCTCTAATACACCACCGATACCTACACCACCAGATAAGTGAACATTTTTACCAATTTGCGCACATGAACCAACAGTTGCCCATGTATCGACCATGGTACCTTCACCCACATATGCACCGATATTTACATAAGATGGCATTAATACACAGTTTTTAGAAATGTATGCCCCTTTACGTACTGTTGCAGAAGGTACAACACGGAAACCTTCTTGAGCAAAACGCTCTTCTGTATAGTCAGCAAACTTTAATGCCACTTTGTCATAGTATTTAGTTTCAGCCCCATCAATAATTTGGTTATCATTGATACGGAAAGATAATAATACTGCTTTTTTCAACCATTGGTGAGTAACCCATTCACCATCAATTTTTTCTGCAACACGGTATTTACCGCTATCTAATCCTTCGATCACTTCTTCGATTGCTGCACGAGTTTGTGCATCAACAGTTTTAGGCGTGATTTCTGCACGTTTTTCAAATGCAGCTTCAATAATTTGTTGTAAATTTGACATTTTGCTTCCTATTGTCGATGTGAAATAACGGTTGATAGTTTTATCATATTTTTGACTTTCAAGCAAAAAACAACCACACTTTCTTTTGATTTTAAGCATAAAAAAAAGCGAACCTAATGGCTCGCTTTTTCTATTTTTCGTTTAGTTAGTTAATAACAGAAACATTTAATGATGAACCGCCAACGATTCTTACGCGACGACCCGCTTGGAAGCTTGGATCTGCTTTTTGAACCACAACGATCTCTTCTCTGTTATCTTTTCTGATAACAATCTCTGCACCATTAACCTGGCTCATTTTTTCTTCAATTTTGCTACCTACAATGGCACCACCAATTGCACCAACAACGGTTGCAATAGCTTGACCTGTACCACCGCCAATTGTGCCACCAGCAATACCACCTAAAGCACCGCCACCAACAGAACCAATTACACCATTGTTATCAGCTTGGATTTTAACAGGGCGAACAGATACGATTGTACCATAGCTAATTGAACGCGCTTCTTTTGCTTGATCAGCTGAATAAACATCTCCGCTAAAAACATCAGTATTTGCGCAGCCAGTCAAACCAATAGACATCATAAGAGCTAATGCTACTGTTACTTTTTTCATAAAGCTAACCTTCTAAAAATAAATTAGATTGGGTTTCTTGGAGACCAAGTAGAAACGTTTTTCGCGCCTTGACCGTTGTCAGATACTTTCACACAAGCACCAGTTACTAAAGTTGAATCGTATTTGTGAACGATCACTTCAGTTTCACCTTCTTGTTTGTATGAGCAGTCGTTTTTACGAACGGTTAATTTTACATCATCACCTTGTAATTCGGTGAAAATAACTTGACCTTTATAAGCGCTTTCATCTTTTTGTGATTGAGATGAACAAGCTGATAAACCTAAACTTAATAAGACAGTTAATGCTAAGGTAATTTTTTTCATTACACTAAACCTCGAGTATTTTCTTTATTGTATAAGGATGAACCTTTATGCAAACATGATTTTCTGTTTTATCAACAAAACTCACTGCAATTGATGGATTGGGCAATTGCTCCCCTTCCACCTTAGGTTCGCTCACCTTCATGGTTAATTGAGTTAGTTCCTTCCATAAAAATGTATTGCAAATCCGATTAACCCAATCCTCAACAGATTCATGAGATAAAAACGGCATTACAATTTCAATATGTTCCCAAGTTTCTTGGGGATATTGTTTATTTTTAGGAAACGGTAATTCAATAACATCGACAGGCTGACCAATGAAATCAACTGGCTCGTCTAATTCAATCAAATAGATAGGACGCCCATTGACGATATTATCGCTTAAAATTCTACCGCACTTTAATAACTCTGTCAGCCAATTTTTTGCTTTTTCTTCACTATTTGCTCTTAAAGCTAAATGATCAATTTGGAAATCATTCAAATTCACTTTCATAACGGCGGCTAATTGCTGAATTTTTTCCTGAAATAAAGGCAATTCTTCATAAAGTGCGGTCGATTTTTCCATTAAATTTGACATTTTCTCCTGCTCTTACTTTGAGAAATCTATAAACAACGGTATCATAGCCGATTATTTTCATTATTCAATTTCAAGATTAGGAAAAACCGTGAATATTCAATCTATTTTATCCGATAAAATTAAACAAGCGATGATTGCAGCTGGAGCTGATGAACAATGTGATGCGCTTATTCGTCAATCTGGTAAACCTCAATTTGGTGACTACCAAGCAAACGGCATCATGGCTGCAGCTAAAAAACTAGGATTAAATCCACGTGAATTTGCACAAAAAGTTTTAGATCATGCCGATCTTTCTGAAGTTGCGGAAAAAACTGAAATTGCAGGTCCGGGTTTTATCAACATTTTCTTAAATCCAACTTGGTTAGCGAATAATGTTTCTGCTGCATTAAAAGATCAAAATCTTGGTGTAAGCGCAAATGAAAAACAAACCATCGTGATTGATTATTCTTCACCAAACGTTGCGAAAGAAATGCACGTAGGTCACTTACGTTCTACCATTATCGGTGACGCTGTTGTTCGTACCCTTGAATTTTTAGGTCACAACGTTATTCGTGCGAACCACGTGGGTGACTGGGGAACGCAATTTGGTATGCTCATTGCTTATCTTGAAAAAATGGAAAATGAACATGCAAGCGAAATGGAACTTCAAGATCTGGAAGCGTTCTATCGCGAAGCGAAAAAACACTATGATGAAGATGAAGCGTTCGCTGAAAAAGCGCGTAACTATGTGGTGAAATTGCAAGGTGGAGATGAATATTGCCGCACGATGTGGAAAAAATTAGTCGATATCACCATGCAACAAAACCAACGCAACTATGATCGCTTAAATGTAACATTAACCGAAAAAGATGTAATGGGTGAAAGCCTATATAACCCTATGTTGCCTGCTATCGTTGAAGATCTGAAAAAACAAGGTTTAGCCGTTGAAGATGAAGGTGCGTTAGTGGTTTATCTTGATGAATTCAAGAATAAAGAAGGCGAACCGATGGGCGTTATCGTTCAGAAGAAAGATGGTGGTTTCCTTTATACTACTACTGATATTGCTGCTGCTAAATATCGTTATGAAACCTTAAAAGCGGATCGTGCATTAGTGTTCTCTGATACTCGTCAAAGCCAACACATGCAACAAGCTTGGTTAATTACGCGTAAAGCAGGTTATGTGCCAGACAGTTTCTCACTTGAACATAAAAACTTTGGCATGATGTTAGGTAAAGATGGTAAACCATTCAAAACTCGTACTGGCGGCACCGTAAAATTAGCAGATTTATTAGATGAAGCGATTGAGCGTGCAACGGTATTAATCAACGAGAAAAATACCAATTTATCTGATGATGAAAAAACAGCGGTTATTGAAGCGGTTGGTATTGGTTCGGTGAAATATGCGGATCTTTCTAAAAACCGCACGACTGACTATGTATTCGATTGGGATAATATGCTCAGCTTTGAAGGTAATACCGCGCCTTATATGCAATATGCTTACACGCGTATTCGTTCTATCTTCAATAAAGCAGATGTAAATCCAACCGCACTTGCAGAAGCTAAGATTCAGCTTTCTGATGAAAAAGAACGTGCATTAGCGATCAAATTGCTTCAATTTGAAGAAGCGGTTCAAACGGTGGGCAAAGAAGGTACACCGCATGTACTCTGTGCTTATTTATATGAATTGGCAGGTGTATTCTCTTCATTCTATGAACACTGCCCAATCTTAAATGCAGAAGATGAAAACGTAAAATTAAGCCGTTTAAAACTCGCTTCTCTTACAGAGAAAACCTTAAAACAAGGTCTAGAGTTATTAGGTATTAAGACAATCGAAAAAATGTAAAAAAGTGCGGTCAATTTCGACCGCACTTTTTCTTTATACATCCACTAAAATGAGTATCGCTGCTTCTCCACCCCACTCTTTGGGAGCTTGGTGTAAAGCTCGGACTTTAGGGTGCTGAACTAACCAACGTGGAATTTGTTTTTTCAACGTGAAGGTTCCATAGCCAGTCATGATGCTTGCACAATAAACATGCTCATCTTCACAAGCTAACAGCAGTGCTGCCAATTCCATTTTGGCTTGCTCACGGGTTAAACCATGTAAATCCAAAAATAATTCGGGTGAAAAATCGCCACGACGAAGTTGTTTCAATAAATGGCTATCTTCGCCTTCGCGTAAATATTTGATGACACCATCATGTTCATTTAGCAAGGGTTCATATTCATCGGAAAAATAGAAAAGCGTATCTTCTTTTTCTCGAATATCACGTAAATGGGATTTTTTTTGACCGCTCTTTTGACGCGGTGCCACAAAGGTATCTTGCTTGATGGGTTTGATCCCTTTTGTTTCCGCTCGAAAAAGATCGAAATCATCTGGTTCTGTCATTATTTTTCTCAATTTGTTATTTTGCTTAATGATAGCACATCTATTCTATGGTATAACTAGCCAAATTTTTTATTGAGGCACAAAATGGAAACCTTACACAATCAAGAACTTGTTGCGACAATTTTAGAAGATAATGTGGCAAGTGAATTAACGACCATTCAAGATTTTTTACGCTGGACATACAGCACATTTAACCGTTCTGATATTTATTACGGACAAGGCCATGACAATGCGTGGGATGAAACTCTTCAATTAGTGCTTGCAGGACTTCAATTACCGCTCGATTTGCCGCAAGATTTATTCAGTAGCAAACTTACTCCTTCAGAAAAAGAAACTTTAGTTCAATTAGTCTTAAGCCGAATTGAGCAACGTGTCCCTGTTGCTTATTTAACGAATAGTGCGTGGTTTTGCGGATTAGAGTTTTATGTGGATGAGCGTACGATTATTCCTCGCTCACCAATCAGTGCATTAATCCAAGATAAATTTGCTCCGCTTTTAAAATCTGAACCAAAACGTATTTTAGATCTTTGTACAGGAAGTGGTTGTATCGCAATCGCGACGGCTGAAGCCTTTCCTGAAGCAGAAGTGGATGCAGTCGATCTTTCTGTGGATGCGTTAAATGTGGCGGAAATCAATATTGCTCGCCACCAATTAGAACACCGTGTTTTCCCGATTCAATCAGATTTATTCCAAAATCTATTCGGTCAGCAATATGATTTAATCGTAACCAATCCGCCTTATGTGGATGAAGAAGATTTGGCAGATATGCCGGAAGAATTCCATTATGAACCTGAATTAGCCTTAGGTTCGGGTGTTGATGGTTTAGAAATTACAAAACAAATTTTAAAACAAGCACCTGATTATTTAACGCCTAATGGCATGCTTATTTGTGAAGTAGGTAACAGTATGGTGAGCCTTATCGAGCAATATCCAAATGTGCCATTTGAATGGGTTGAACTAAAAAATGGCGGTCTAGGTGTATTTGCCATTAGCCGCGAAGATTTAGTGAAACATCACGATTCTTTTTAATCTCAAGTGCGGTTAAGAATCGTCGTGAATTTTGACCGCACTTACCAAATTACTGGCGCGCGTTCTTAACGCGTGCTTTTCTTTTTTTTAATAACACAATGAATTTACAAAAACTTTTACTGACTCGTCGTTTCTTTTCTACCCTTGCATTCTTTTCCATGCAAACGGTATTTTTCATCTATTTACAAGGAAAAGGCTTAAGTAACAGTGAAATAGCCTTTTCACTCTCGTTGCTTTTCTTCTGCAACCAAGCATTAGCGATTTTAGCCGGTATCTGGGGCGATCGTTTTGGACTGGCCAAAATGATGTTGCTTGGATGCTTTTTAGATGTGATCGCCTACATTTTCTTTCTCTCTGCGGACAATTACATTCTGCTTTTAATTGCTACCACCTGTTTTGGCTTAGGCAGTTGTTTGTTTGGTACCAATGCGAAAGCCTGCCTACTTGTACTCGCAGGCGAAGAATACAAAGAGAAAACTCGATTACAGGGAAAATATTTAAAAGTCACCTCCATGTCGTCTATGTTTGCGCCTTTGCTGGTGATTCCATTTATCAAATACGATCACATTGAGTCGCTGATTTGGGTCTGCTTTGCGATGGAAGCGGTTCTCTTTGCACTAATGGTAAAACCGTTTTATCAAATCCAAACCTTACAAACCTTAGTAAAATTTCGCTTTGCTCAAATTAAAGAAATCATCACGAAAGAATTTTTATTGGTGCATTTGATGTTATTTATTCCTCTTTCCATTGCAACATCATTCTTTGTGATCTTCCCTTTTCTTTTTGATAACAAATTAGGGATGCCAGAACACTCACCCATTGCACTTTTTGTGAATGGTTTACTGACAGTCTCATTACAAAGTTATTTTTCTCGAAAAATTAATTTAACGATTAAACAAACCCTATGGGTGGCGCCAATCTTGGCTGTTGGTATTATCTTGCCTTGGTTTATTACGTTGAAATATATTTCTGTGGTTTCCGCTTATATTTACTTAGTCATCTTTACGGTGATTGAAGTCTATGCCTTAACGGCAATGGCGAATTTATTAGTAAAATTTGATAATGGTACCAACCGAGGATTTATCTTTGGCGCATCACGATTATTGCTTTCCATTGCGACAGTTATCGTCATGAATTTAGTGCCGCATTTATTTTTATTGTAAAAAAGAACGGTCAGAATTCGCCTTAAATTCTGACCGCCCTTTTATTTTTGCTATTTTACTTCACATCTAATTCGACATTATCAAACAATTTCTTCACGGCATTGTTATCACGCAATCTCTCGGCTTTTTCAACCATTGGACGCGTTAAGTGCGGTGAGAAAAATTCGATAAAATCATACATATAGTTGCGTAAAAAAGTGCTGTGTTTAAACGCAATTTGCGTCATACTTGCACGGAACAAATGCCCTGCATCAATCGCCACTAAATCCGTATCGGCTGGCGTATGCGCCATAGACGCCATAATGCCCACGCCTAATCCTAAACGCACATAGGTTTTAATCACATCAGCATCCGTTGCAGTAAACACAATATTCGGCAAAATACCGGCTCGGTTAAACGCATAATCCAAATCAGACACACCGGTAAAGCCGAAGGTATAAGTGACTAACGGATATTTACCTAATTCTTCAACGGTAAGCTCTTTCACTTTTGCTAAAGGATGATCAGGTTTAACAATCACCGAACGATTCCACAAATAGCAAGGCAGTTGAATCAAATCATCAAAAAGGTACGGCGCTTCTGTTGTGATCGCTAAATCTACTTCACCAGAAATCAACGCATCGTGAATTTGAGTGGGCGAACCTTGATGAATATGCAAACTCACATCCGGATATTGTTTAGAGAAACGTTCCACCACAGCCGGTAACATATAACGTGCTTGTGTATTGGTTGTCGCAATGCGTAACACGCCATGGTTCGGACAGGTATATTCATTGGCAACCGATTTAATGCTTTGTGCTTTCACCAAAAGCTCACGAGCAATAGCCACGATCTTTTTACCCGCTGGGGTAATGGATTTAATATGTTTACCATTACGCTCAAAAATCTCTAAACCGAGTTCATCTTCTAACAAGCGAACCTGTTTACTGATACCAGGTTGAGAGGTATAAAGTGCGTTAGCCGCTTCTGTCACATTTAAATTTTGGTTTACAATCTCAACAATGTAGCGGAGTTGCTGCATTTTCATCGCGAATACCACCTATTTTTTATAGCGTTTACTTAACTCAGCATAACGTTTTACTGCTTTACGAATTTGACCTGATTTTGGTCGGCGACGAGGTTTTGTTACGTCTAATTTGGTTTCGGTTTCTGGTGGCAAGCCCACTAACTCACGTAGATAGTTGACGTTTTCCAGATCCATTTCTTCCCAGCCACCACGTGGTAAACCTTTCATTAGCTTAATGTTGCCGTAACGAATACGAATTAAGCGGCTCACTTGAATACCTTGTGATTCCCATAGGCGACGCACTTCACGGTTACGACCTTCCATTAAGGTCACGTCATACCATTGGTTAATCCCAACACCGCCCGCAAATTTGATTTCTTTGAAATTGGCTGGACCATCTTCCAACTGCACGCCTTTACGTAAACGCGCTAACATGGCATCGTCCACTTGACCAAATACACGCACAGAATACTCACGCTCAACTTCACGGCTTGGATGCATTAAACGGTTAGCTAATTCGCCATCGGTTGTGAAAAGTAATAAGCCAGAAGTATTAATATCTAAACGACCAACTGCAATCCATCTTGCACCATTTAATCGTGGTAAACGATCAAATACAGTTGGACGGCCTTCAGGATCACTACGAGTACAAAGTTCGCCTTCAGGTTTGTAATACATCAACACACGACACACTTCTTTTTGTGCTTGTTGAAGATTGATGATACGACCATCAATACGCACTTTTACACCAGAATGTACATCGATACGATCGCCAAGGGTTGCCATTTTGCCATCAACACTCACACGGTTTTCAGCAATCATCGCTTCAATTTCACGACGAGAGCCTTGTCCTGCACGCGCAAGCACTTTCTGTAATTTTTCACCTTCTACAGTAGATTGACGAGATGGCTTAACCACCTTAGCTTTAGGGGTTGATTTGATGTCAGAATTGACCGCACTTTTACGTTCTTTACGCTCAAAGTGCGGTTGTTTTCCCGCTTGTTTTTCACGTTCTTGTCTGACTGGTTTTTGAATAGGTTTCATCTGTTTTCCTTTGTCGCTTTCCCAAGCGTCTAAAATAAGTTAAATGAAAGGAGCGGTACTACCACTTCCTTCACGTAAAATCACTGGCGATTCTTCCGTTAAATCCACCACCGTTGTTGGCTCTTGACCTAAATAGCCACCATGAATAATTAAATCCACTTGGCGTTCTAAACATTCACGAATCTCTTCTGGATCAGAATAAGTTATATGTTCACTATCAGGCAACATCAGTGAGCAAGATAAAATTGGTTCACCTAATGCTTTCAATAAATCTAAGGCAATTTGGTTATCCGGCACACGCAATCCAATGGTCTTGCGTTTTGAAGTCATTAATCGACGTGGAAGTTCTTTCGTCGCCGTCAAAATAAAGGTATAACGCCCCGGTGTATTGTTTTTAATTAAGCGATAAGCCACATTACTGACCGTTGCATAGGTTGAAAGCTCGGATAAATCGCTACATACCAACGTAAAATTATGCCCTTCTGGCAATTTACGAATCGCCACGATACGATCCATCGCATGTTTATCGCCGATCATACAGCCTAAGGCATAGCCTGAATCTGTCGGATACACAATGACGCCACCTTGACGCAAAATTTCTACCGCTTGATTAATCAAACGCGCTTGCGGATTTTCAGGGTGGATATAGAAAAATTGGCTCATAATTTTGTCCTTAAAAAACTGATGAGATTATACACCGATTTAGATGCAGGTTATAAGAATTTGTTATAAAAAACGACCGCACTTTGAAAACTAATCCAAAGTGCGGTCCATTTTTTAAGTATTTTATTTCAATAATTCACGGAGGGCTGAACCGATTTCAGCAAGACTTCTTACCGTTTTCACGCCAGCTGCTTCAAGTGCAGCAATTTTATCTTCTGCCGTTCCTTTTCCACCGCTGATAATCGCTCCTGCGTGTCCCATACGCTTACCTTTTGGCGCCGTCACGCCTGCGATATAAGCCACCACAGGTTTTGTCACATGAGATTTAATAAACGCTGCCGCTTCTTCTTCTGCAGAGCCACCGATTTCACCAATCATCACGATAGCTTCAGTTTCAGGATCTTCTTGGAAAAGTTTGAGAATATCAATGAAGTTGGATCCTGGAATAGGATCGCCGCCAATCCCTACGCAAGTAGATTGACCAAAACCTTCATCTGTTGTCTGTTGTACCGCTTCATAGGTCAACGTACCAGAACGAGAAACAATCCCTACTCTGCCTTTTTTATGGATATTACCCGGCATAATCCCAATCTTGCATTCATCTGGTGTAATCACGCCTGGGCAATTCGGGCCGATCATCACCACACCTGTTTCATTTAATTTTTGTTTTACCAACAACATATCCAATGTTGGGATGCCCTCTGTAATACAGACCACTAATTGAATACCTGCATCAATGGCTTCAAAAATTGCATCTTTACAAAATGGCGCCGGCACATAAATCATGGTTGCCGTAGCGCCTGTCGCTTTTACTGCTTCACGCACTGTATTAAATACCGGCAAACCTAAGTGCGTTGTTCCACCTTTATTCGGTGAAATCCCACCAACTAACTTTGTGCCATAAGCCAATGCTTGCTCGCAGTGAAATGTCCCTTGCGCACCGGTGAAACCTTGGCAAATTACTTTTGTGTCTTTATTAATTAAAATCGCCATGATTATTCTCCTTTTGCCGCTTTCACTGCAGCTTGTGCCGCTTCTTGTAAACTATGTGCGGTAATTAAATTAACACCGCTTTCTGCTAAAATTGCTCTACCTTGCTGCGCGTTGGTTCCTTCTAATCTAACCACAACGGGCACTTTTACACCCACTTCTTTAATTGCCGCAATGACCCCTTCAGCAATAAGATCGCAGCGTACGATTCCACCAAAAATATTCACTAAGACAGATTTCACATTTTTATCAGTGAGAATAATTTTGAAGGCTTCAGCTACACGCTCTTTCGTTGCGCCGCCGCCAACATCAAGGAAGTTTGCGGGATTACCGCCATATAATTTCACGATATCCATGGTTCCCATGGCTAGTCCAGCGCCATTAACCATACAGCCGATATCACCTTCCAAGGCGACATAATTAAGCTGATATTTTTCAGCTTCTGCTTCACGAGAATCACTTTGACTTAAATCGCGTAAAGCGAGCAAATCAGGATGACGATAAAGTGAGTTATCATCAATGCCTACTTTCGCATCGAGACAAATTAAGTGACCTTCTTTCGTCACCACGAGAGGATTCACTTCAACTAAAGAAAAATCTTTTTCGATAAAAAGCTTCGATAATTTCACAAAAATAGCAGCAAATTGTTTATTTTGCTCACCACTTAAACCTAGTTTAAAGGCTAATTCACGACCTTGATATGGCATTCCACCAACCAACGGATCAATGGCGACTTTATGAATTAGCTCAGGCGTTTCTCTTGCCACATCTTCAATATTCATGCCTCCAGCTGAAGACGCCATAAAAACAACTTTCTGTGAAGCACGATCAATCACCGCACCTAAGTAAAGTTCTTTATCAATCTGGCTGGTTTCTTCAATATAAATGCGATTAACGGGTTGGCCTTTTTTATCGGTTTGAAAGGTCACTAAATGCTGTCCAAGCCATTTATCTGCGAAAGCACGTGCTTCTTCTGTATTATGAACAAGCTTCACGCCACCGGCTTTTCCACGTCCCCCTGCGTGAACTTGACATTTCGCTATCCAAACATCGCCATTCAGCTGAAAGAGCGCCATTTCAGCTTCGTCTGCTGTTTGACATACTACACCTTCACTCACAGGCAGATCATATTGCTTAAAAAGCTGCTTGGCTTGGTACTCATGTAAATTCATATTTCCTTCCTATTTTGATGTTGTTTAGCGAAACAAACAAAAATTTGACCGCACTTTGTTTTATTTTAAATTCTGGGCTTGCTCTTTACATATTGAGTTATATACTGAGCCAGAATAACCACAATCCATGTTAAGGATAACAACATGCAAACAAAAAAATCAAGCAATCTTGCGATTGCGCTCATTTGGTTTACTGCTGCTATTTCAATGGCAGAAATTCTCACTGGTACTTGGTTTGCTCCTCTAGGGTGGCAACAAGGTTTAATTGCCATCGTCGTTGGGCACTTTATTGGTGGTTCGATGTTTTTCTGTGCAGGTTACATCGGTGCAAAAACCCAAAAAAGTGCCATGCAAACGGTACAAATATCATTTGGTGAAAAAGGTTCTGCCCTTTTCTCTTTACTCAATGCCATGCAACTGATGGGATGGACTGCTGTCATGATTTATATGGGGGCTGAAGTCATTTCTATCTTAAATCAAACAGCTGATGCTTCCATCTTTCCATTCCTTACACTTGGCTTAGGCATACTCATCATACTTTGGCTACTACTCGGCTTCACTAAATTAGGTATCTTCAAAAGCCTCTCACTTGTCACCATGTTTTTACTGATGCTGTGGCTAAGTATTCAAGTAGCCAATAAGCCATTTATTGCCATGGACGCTGCACAAAATATTAAATTTGGTACTGCTGTAGAAATTGCTGCCGTCATGCCACTTTCTTGGTTACCAGTAGTATCTGACCACACGAAGAACAGCGAAACACCATTTAAAACGACCGCACTTTCAACGCTAACTTATACCGCGACCAGCTGCTGGATGTATGCTCTCGGCTTAGGTGCAGCATTAGTGACCGGTAAATCTGAAATCTCACAAATTCTTTCTCTTGCTGGTGTAAGTGTTATTGGTGTATTAATTGTCATCGCCTCTACCATGATTAACACTGCACTTCCCGCCTATTCCACCGGTATGAGTTTAAACAATATCTTCCCTCAATTAAAAGTCACGCCAATCTCCGTACTTACCGTGATTGTGGGCATTATATTAGCCTCAACCTTACCTGTGACAGAGTACGAACATTTCTTGTTCTTTATTGGTTCAGTATTCGCGCCAATGATCGCCGTGCTTATCGCTGATTTCTTTGTGCTTAAACAGCATGATGTTAAAAAATCTGTTGATAGTGTTGGACTCGGCGTTTGGTTTGTCGGCTTCGTACTCTATCGTTTTCTTATGGCAAAGGGTTGGGAAACCGATTTAGGTCTGACTTTCCCTGTTATCATCATTACCTTTATCTTAGCAATCTTAGTACGCAAAATAGCTAAATAAAGATCGGATTTTAACTATAGAAAGGCGGGCATTGTTCCCGCCATTTTATTCACATCAATGTAAAAAAGGCTTTTCCCCTCAAAAGAGAAAAGCCTATGTGCTTAGATTTCTAATAATAAACGAGTTGGATCTTCTAATAAGTCTTTAATCGCCACTAAGAAGCCTACTGATTCACGACCATCAATTAAGCGGTGGTCATAAGATAAGGCCAAATACATCATCGGACGAATCACCACTTGACCATCTACCGCAACTGGGCGATCTTTGATGGCATGCATGCCTAAAATTGCACTTTGCGGTGGATTGATAATTGGTGTAGACATTAAAGAACCAAATACGCCACCATTAGTAATGGTGAAGTTACCACCTGTTAAATCTTCAACGGTTAATTTACCATCACGGCCTTTTTCTGCTAGTGCTTTAATTTGTTTCTCAATATCCGCCATGCTCAGTTTATCGCAGTTGCGTAATACAGGTGTTACCAAACCACGCGGCGTTGAAACGGCAATGCTAATATCAAAATAGTTGTGATACACAATATCATCACCGTCAATTGAGGCATTCACTTCTGGATAACGTTTTAACGCCTCAACTACAGCCTTGATGTAGAAAGACATAAAGCCTAAACGTACACCATGCTGTTTCTCAAATTTCTCGCCGTATGTTTTACGTAATTTCATAATCGGCTGCATATCCACTTCATTGAATGTAGTGAGCATTGCGGTAGTATTTTTCGCTTCCAATAAACGTTCCGCAATACGTTTACGTAAACGGGTCATTGGTACGCGTTTTTCTGAACGAGAGCTATATGCCACGGTGCTAATGGTATTCTGCTCTGTCGCCACATCTTGTTTCGCTTTTTGTGCATCACGTTTTGCCACTTCACGCGCAATATCTTCACGGGTAATACGACCACCCACACCTGAGCCTTGAATTTTCTCTGCATCTAAATCGTGTTCAGCTAATAAACGACGAATAGCTGGACCTTGATCTGCTGAATTATTGTGACTATTTTCAATGGCTGCTCTTTGACGATCAGCTGGTGTTGGTTCATTGTCTTTCACTGTTTCAGTTGAAATATCGCCCGCTTGTTGGGTTGAAAGCTTACCTAAAAGCTGTTTACTTACTACGGTTGCACCTTCTTCTTGAAGAATTTCAATCACCACACCATCGCTTAATGCCGGCACTTCAAGTACCACTTTATCTGTTTCAATTTCTACTAATACTTCGTCACGTTTTACTGTCTCACCAATTTTTTTATGCCATGTTGCAACAGTTGCATCCGCAACGGATTCCGGTAAATCTGGAACAAGAATTTCGATTGTCATTTTATTTTCCTTTAAATTATTCTTTCTTTAAAATTACTGAAATTTCGACCGCACTTTCACAGTGTCAGCGCGTCTTCTACCAATTGTTTTTGCTGTTTGGTGTGTAAAGACATATAACCTACCGCTGGTGAAGCAGAGGCAGGACGACCTGCATATTTTAACTTCACATGCTCTGGAAGCGAGCTGTCAAAGTTATGCTTACTACAATACCAAGCACCTTGGTTTAATGGCTCTTCTTGACACCATACATAATCCGTCACATGCGCATAAGGCTCTAACGCTTTCTTCACATCTTCATGTGGATACGGATAAAGCTGTTCAATACGAATAATCGCCACATCTGTTTGGTTATTCGCACGACGTTGTTCCAAGAGATCGTAATACACTTTACCTGAGCATAGGACTACGCGTTTAACTTGTTTTGGATCGATATTATCAATTTCACCAATTACCGTTTGGAATTTGCCATTTACTAATTCATCTAAACTTGACACGGCAAGTGGATGACGTAATAAAGATTTTGGTGAAATACCAATTAATGGACGACGCATTTTACGAATCGATTGACGACGTAGCATGTGGTAAACCTGTGCTGGTGTAGATGGAATACACACTTGCATATTCTGTTCTGCACAAAGTTGTAAATAACGTTCTAAACGAGCTGATGAGTGCTCTGGACCTTGGCCTTCATAACCATGTGGTAATAACATCACCAAGCCACACATTCTGCCCCATTTTTGTTCGCCAGAACTGATAAATTGGTCAATCACGATTTGTGCACCGTTTGCAAAGTCACCAAATTGCGCTTCCCAAATGGTTAATGTTTTTGGATCTGTTGTCGCATAACCATATTCAAAAGCCAATACGGCTTCTTCGGATAATACAGAATCCCACACCTCAAAACGACCTTGGTTGGCATGTAAATGTGTTAATGGCACATAACCTGTACCATCATTTTGGTTATGCACAACCGCATGGCGATGGAAGAACGTACCACGTCCCGCATCTTCACCCGATAAACGAACATTAGCACCTTCATCTAATAAGGTTGCGTATGCCATAGTTTCCGCCATACCCCAATCGAACAATTTCTCGCCTTTTGCCATTTCACGGCGATCAGCATAAATTTTTTCTACACGAGGATGAGCACGCAAGGTTTCTGGATATTCACTGACACGCTCCGCTAAAGTTTGGAAACGTTCTTGTGGGAATTTACTTTCGTAAGGGGATGTCCAGTCATAGTTGAGATATTGCAACCAATCCATTTGGGCCGTATCCATTTCTCGCCATTCTTTCACTACGCGATCGCCATTATCTAAGGCATCACGATAGAGATTCATCATTTCAATGGCTTCTTCTTCGGTAATCACCCCTTCAGCAATTAAACGATCTGCATAGACTTTACGTGGCGTTGGATGTTTTTTGATGATGCTATACATCATTGGTTGAGTGGCTAATGGTTCATCAGCCTCATTATGACCATGACGACGATAAGAAATCAGATCAATGAAAATATCGCGTTTGAATAAATTGCGATATTCCACCGCCATTCTCGCGGCAAAAGCGACTGCTTCAGGATCATCACCATTCACATGAATAATCGGTGCCTGAATCATTTTTGCGATATCAGTACAGTATTCTGTTGAACGGGTATCATTTGGGTTAGAGGTGGTAAAACCAATTTGGTTATTGATCACAATACGGATTGTGCCACCAACGGTATAACCACGTGCATTAGACATATTCAAGGTTTCTTGTACAACACCTTGTCCCGCTACCGCTGAATCCCCATGAACAGTAACAGCTAATACTTGATTACGTTCTGTATCATTCTTTTTGGTTTGACGAGAACGTACTGCACCAATCACTACCGGGCTAACAATTTCTAAATGGGATGGGTTGAATGCAAGGGTTAAATGCACGCGACGATCACCGACGGCAAAGTCAGAAGAGAAACCTTGGTGGTATTTCACGTCACCTGTACGCTCGCCTGAATGTTTACCCGCAAACTCATCGAAAAGATCTTCGGGTTTCTTACCGAGCACGTTTACTAACATGTTTAAACGACCACGGTGTGCCATACCAAACACCACATCTTTTACACCTTGTTTGCTCGCATGACGAATAATTTCTTTCATCAATGGAATAAAGGCATCACTTCCCTCTAAAGAGAAACGTTTTGCACCTGGGAATTTCGCACCAAGATAACGTTCTAAGCCATCTGCAGCGGTCAATTCGCTTAATAAATTAATTTTTTCTTCTTTGGTAAAGAGCGGTTTATTTAATTGGCTTTCTAATTTACTTTGTAGCCAATTTTTTTGCTCCATATCCTGAACATGCATAAACTCAAGACCAATTGAGCCACAATAGGTCTCTTTCAGCATTTCAGCTAAATCACCTAATTTGATGTTATCGCGATGATAGACATAGTGATTAATATTGAAGGTTTCATTGAGATCCTGTTCTGTAAAACCGTGATAACGGTAATCCAATTCAGGTACGGTGGAGACTTTCCAACGATAATAATTGATTGGGTCAAGTTTCGCTTCTAAATGACCGCGGAAGCGATAAGCATTGATAAATTGGAGGACTTTGACTAATTTTGCACTGGCTTCTGGATCGATGACCGTCACAGCTTCTGTTGTATTTTCTCTCGCTAAACGACGGAAATAATCACGGACTGGTGAATGTGGTTGCTCTACTGCGGTTGTTTTCGGCAATGCATCAAATGTGGCACGCCAGCTTTCATCGACTGAAGATGGGTCTTCTAAATAACGTTCGTATAACTCCTCAATATACGATTGATTAGAACCACCCAAAGCGGTTGAAGCCAACCATTCATCAAAGGCATTGTAATGCTGCATATCTACCCCTTGTATTACATGATGTTGTCCGCCCATTATACATAGGATAAAAAAAGAAATAATCCTCAAATCACACTTTGTTACAATTTTGTGATCTACTTCAATAAAAAAACCGCACATAAAGTGCGGTCAGTTTTATCTATGTTTTCTTAGAAAGTTAAGAATGGGGTGATTTTTTCAATTGTAGCTTCACCGATACCATCAATATTTGAAAGCTCGGCAGCACTTTTGATTTTGCCCACTTTGTTACGGTAATCAATAATCGCTTGTGCTTTTTTCTCACCGATGCCAGAAAGTTTTTGTAGAGTTTCTGCATCTGCTTTATTGATATTTACTTTAGCAGAAGAAGCCACTTTCTCTTTAGCTGGCTCTTTTGTTGAAGTCGCTTTTTCTTTCACTTCTTTTACTTTATCTGCTGCTTTTGTTTTTGCGTCAGACGCTTTTTCTTTCGCATTCTCTTTCACTGAATTTAATTTTTCAGTAGCTTTGTCTTTCACAGACGGTTGATTATTCTCAGTCGCTTTTTCTTTTAATGCTGATGCTTTCTCTTTTACCGCATCTTTTGCAGAAGTTGCTTTATCTTTCACAGCATCTTTCGCGGAAGTTGCTTTTTCTTTAGCTGCATTAACTTTATCTAATGCACTTGATTTCGTTGAGCTCGCGCTATCACTCATTGATTTAAGCTTATCATTTGCCGCATTTTTCACGTCAGCTTTTGTGCTTTCAACCATTGATTTTGAATTTGTTACAACATCTTCTTTTATTGGCAATACGGATGTATTCGTTGCTAATGCAGAACCAGATACGGCTAATGCAAGTGATGTTAATGTTAAAAGTGATTTTAAAGATTTCATAAAAACTCCTGTTTTGTTATTAATGGGCTCGACAAGCGAACCTGTATGCTAAGACTTATCTTAAGAAAATTAGTTCAAAACAAAAAAACGCCCCAAATAAGGAGCGTCTTTAAATTTAATACTGACTAATCATCGCTTGAGAAGATAGAAAGTAATCTTAATAAGCTAATGAATAAGTTGTAAATTGACACATAAATACTCACTGTTGCACGAATGTAGTTTGTTTCGCCACCGTGAATAATATTGCTGGTTTCATAGAGGATTGTCATTGTTGAGAATACCACAAACAATGCACTGATCCCTACCGCTAGTGCTGGAATTTGGAAGAAGAAGCTTGCCACAATCCCTAACAATAACACGATAAATAATGAGAAAATTGCGGTAGAAAGGAAAGACATATCTTTCTTCGTTGTTAGCACGTAAGCTGAACAAGCAAAGAAGACGATGGCTGTACCAGCGAAGGCAAGCATAATCAAATCTTCCATTCCTCTCGCCACATACATGTTTAAAATTGGCCCAATGGTATAGCCCATAAATCCAGTGAACGCAAATGCAGTTAAGATTCCCCACGCACTATTTGCTAAACGGTTTGTGACAAAAAGTAAACCGTAAAAACCTACAAGTAACACGATAAGATTTGGATAAGGCAAGTTTAAGCTCATAGAAATATAAGCAACAACTGCCGAAAATGCCATCGTTAATCCCAATAAGAAATAGGTATTACGTAGCACTTTATGTGTGCTAAGTAGTGATTCTTCCTGTGAATTAACAACAATGCGAGATTGCATAAAAGCTCCTTATTTTACAAAGAATAAAGTTGATGAAACATCAATCCCTAAAGTAAGGGCTATAGGTCAAAAAGTCAATGGTAAATCAAGAATTTGTTTTAATTTTTAAATTTAAGAAGGTAAAAGTGCGGTCAACTTTTAAAGTTATCTTTTATATGCGTTATAGTGAATAAATTAACTTACTCAACAAGCTGAATTAGATTATAATGAGCATTCTATTTATTCCACATCATGGACATTATATGAACAGCAAAAAATCTTATCTCGCTATTTTTGGCATCATTCTTGCAGTTGGATTGATGGCATCAGCGTTTATCTTAGGTAATCAATTTAAAAATTTACGCCAAACCGGCTCTATTTCAGTTAAAGGCTTGGCAGAAAGTCACTACACCTCAACACAAGGTACATGGGTTATTCGCGTAAACGGTTGGGGTCCAACTTATAATGATGCAATGGCAGCGAATCAGAAAAACTTGAATGAAGCCGTTCGTTTCCTTAAAGCACAAGGTTTCGCTGATGAAAATCGAGAAATCACAGAATTAGATGTTTCTACTCATACTGACTATTATGAAAATGAAAAAGGTGAAACCAAAAGTAGAGATAATGGCTTTGATGCATCAAGAGCAATCAGAATTTCAACCAAAGAACTGACTAAGTTACAAAAAGCACTCACCAATATTCACCAATTAGTTGCCAACAACCAAGACATTAGTTTTGGTGATCCAAACTATTACTTAGAAAATCTTGAACAAATTAAGCGTGAATTAATTTCAAAAGCCACACAAGATGCACATGTTCGTGCTGAAGAGTTTGCTAAAACCAGTAATGTAAAAGTTGGTGTACTAAAATCCGCTTCACAAGGGCCATTCTACATTCAAGCGCCAAATCCTGATGCGGATGACTCTAGCGATTACACTGGTAGCTACGACACAAGCACGATTGAGAAAAAAGCACGCTTAGTCGTGACCATTGAATATGCAATTGAATAATCATTTACTATTTACTAAACATTCATAAAGACAAAGTGCGGTCAATTTCATCATTAAATTTGACCGCACTTTCTTTTAACAAGGAATAAGCTATGCAACTCCCTACCCTGCAATCCGCAAAATTAATTCGCCGCTATAAGCGTTTTTTGACTGATATTGAATTACCAAATGGTGAAATGATTACTATTCATTGTGCAAACACAGGTGCAATGACTGGCTGTGGTGAAAAAGGTGATACCGTTTGGTTCTCTCATTCTGATAGCCAAACTCGCAAATATCCACACAGTTGGGAATTAACTCAATTAGCAAATGGCCAACTTGTTTGCATTAATACGCACAGATCCAATCAGTTAGTCTTTGAAGCCTTGCAAAATAAACAAATTAAAGAACTGGCTATGTATGATGAAATTTATCCTGAAGTGAAATATGGTGAAGAAAATAGCCGTATCGACTTTTTACTTAAAGGTGAAGGCTTGCCAGATTGTTATGTTGAAGTGAAATCAATCACCTTTGTAAAAGGCACATTAGGAATGTTTCCCGATGCGGTGACTACTCGTGGGCAAAAACATGTTCGTGAGCTTTTAGCCATGAAAAAACAAGGACATCGCGCCGTTGTTCTCTTTGCCGGATTACATAATGGCTTCGATCGTTTTAAAATCGCTGAGTTTGTGGATCCTGAATATGATCGCCTTTTAAAAGACGCAAAATCTCAGGGCGTTGAAGCTTATGCTTATGCGGGAAAATTTGACATTTCAGATGGCATTCCGACCGCACTTTCTCTCACAGAAAGTGTACCTTACATCGATTAAAAAAATAATTGAGAATTATTTGCATTTTGTTATTGACAAGGTATTTGATAATAGTTATCATCTAGCCATTCCAAAAACAAACAGATAATCACTCCAACTTCACGCCTATTTCCCCACAAATAGGCGTTTTTTTTCATCTCAATCTTTTCATTTCAGCCATATTCTCTATAATGTAGCCTTTAATATTAAAATAACATTAGGAAATAGAATGACTGATATTAATACCGTTCTCGCAGAACTAAAACGCGGTACTGATGAGATTCTTTCTGAAGCGGATTTAATCGAAAAACTAAAAGAAAATCGCCCACTTAAAATTAAACTTGGTGCAGACCCTACTGCTCCGGATATTCACTTAGGGCATACCGTGGTATTAAACAAACTTCGTCAATTCCAACAATTAGGCCACGAAGTCTATTTCTTAATCGGTGATTTCACGGGTATGGTCGGTGACCCATCTGGTAAAAATACCACTCGCCCACCGCTTAGCCGTGAAGATGTGCTTCGCAATGCGGAAACCTATAAAGAACAGATTTACAAAATTCTAGACCCACAAAAAACGAAAATTGTATTCAACTCTGAATGGTTGGGTAAATTGGGTACTGAAGGGATGATCCGTTTAGCAAGTAACTACACCGTAGCGCGTATGCTAGAACGTGATGACTTCAAAAAACGTTTTGGTAACAATCAACCTATCGCCATTCATGAATTTATTTACCCATTATTACAAGGCTATGACTCTGTTGCTTTAGAAGCAGACGTAGAACTTGGTGGTACAGACCAAAAATTTAACTTACTGGTTGGTCGCGAGTTACAAAAATCAGCCGGTCAGAAACCACAGGTAGCGATTACGCTTCCATTACTTGTTGGTTTAGACGGTGAGAAGAAAATGTCTAAATCATTAGGTAACTACATCGGCGTGACAGATGCACCAAGCGATATGTTCGGTAAAATCATGTCGATCTCTGATGAATTAATGTGGGATTGGTATAACTTACTTTCTTTCCGTCCACTTACTGAAATTGCTGAATTAAAAGCAGAAGTAGCAAATGGTAAAAACCCACGTGATGTGAAGATTTTATTAGCGAAAGAGATCATCGCACGTTTCCACGATGAAGCAGCGGCAGAGGCGGCTGAACAAGAATTTATTAACCGTTTCCAAAAAGGTGCAATGCCGGATGAAATGCCTGAATTCACCTTTGAGGGCGAAATTGGTTTAGCAACCTTATTAAAAGAAGCAGGACTGGTTCCTTCTACTTCTGAAGCGATTCGTTCAGCGAAACAAGGTGGTGTGAAAATCAATGGCGAAAAAGTCGAAGACATGAAAGCGAATGCGCCAAAAGGCACAAATGTTTACCAAGTCGGTAAACGTAAGTTTGCACGCGTAACCATCGCATAAAACACCTATGAAAATGACCGCTCTTTTTAAGTGCGGTTATTTTTTAACTGATATCCACAATAGAGGGAAAATAATATGAGCCAAAAAATCTGGGTAACTGGCGATGCGGTTGTCGATCTTATTCCTGACGGTGAAAATCATTATTTACGCTGTGCCGGTGGTGCGCCTGCAAATGTGGCTGTTGCTGTGGCACGCTTAGGCAGCCCGAGTGCCTTTATTGGCCGTGTAGGTAACGATCCTCTTGGCCAATTTATGCAAGATACCTTAAATGCGGAAAATGTGAATACACAACATATGATTTTAGATCCGCAACATCGTACCTCTACGGTTGTGGTTGCTTTAGATAATGGTGAACGCAGCTTTACCTTTATGGTAAATCCAAGTGCGGATCAGTTCTTACAAGCCAGCGATTTACCACCTTTCCAACAAGGTGAATGGCTACATTGTTGCTCTATCGCAATGATCAATAATCCATCTCGCGAAGCGACTTTCGAAGCTATTCGTCGCGTTAAAGTTGCTGGCGGTTTCTTCTCTTTTGATCCTAATTTACGTGAATCACTTTGGTCAAGCTTAGAAGAAATGAAAACCGTGGTCATGGAAGCCGTTGCATTGGCTGACGTATTGAAATTCTCTGAAGAAGAATTAACACTTTTGACTAATACTGACAGCCTTGAAAAAGCTTTTGAAAAAATGACCGCACTTTATCCTGAAAAATTGATTATCGTGACCTTAGGTAAAGATGGCGCGCTCTATCACTTAGAAGGTAAGAAAGATGTGATTGCTGGAAAAGCCTTACAACCGGTTGATACAACGGGTGCGGGTGATGCTTTCGTTGGTGGTCTGCTTGCTGGACTTTCACAGCATCCAAACTGGAAAGAAAATGATGTGCTTGTGCAAATCATCCGTCAGGCTAATGCCTGTGGCGCCCTTGCGACGACAGCAAAAGGGGCAATGTCTGCGCTACCAAATAAAGCACAATTAGCCGCATTCCTAGCCAGCTAAGGATCAAAGGTGCAAATTATTGCACCTTTTACTTACCCGATCACATTAACGAGGCACGATCACGATGATTATTTTCAATAATGGCAAATACAAAAGCATTCTAGCCGCAGAAAAAGGCGAACTCGCAGAAATTGCTGAAACCGTGCAAAAAGACAAAGATTTTCGACCGCACTTTCATATTGCCCCACCAACTGGCTTAATGAATGATCCGAATGGTTTGATCTTTGATGGTGTAAAGTATCATCTGTTCTACCAATGGTTTCCATTCGATGCCATTCACGGGATGAAACATTGGAAGCATTTAATCACGAAAGATTTCCAACATTATCAATCAGCCGATGATCTGATTCCTGGCGAGCTTTTTGAGTCTCACGGCTGTTATTCTGGTGGCGCTTTGAAAGTTGGTGATAAATTGGCCATGTTCTATACCGGCAATACGCGTCGTCCAAGTGATAATCAACGTGTGCCTTATCAAAATTTAGCGATTTTCGATCTTAATGGGAAATTGCTTAGCAAACGTCCGTTAATTGAAAATGCGCCTGAAGGTTATACAGAGCATGTTCGTGATCCTAAACCGTATTTTACTGAAGACGGTAAAATTCGTTTTATCTGCGGCGCACAGCGAGAAAACCTCACGGGAACAGCCATTATTTTTGAAATGGACAATCTTGAAGATACGCCACGTTTATTAGGTGAGCTTTCCTTACCTGCTTTTGACAATAAAAACGTGTTTATGTGGGAATGCCCTGACCTATTGAAACTCGGTGATAAAGATGTCTTTATTTGGTCGCCACAAGGTAAAGATCGGGAAGCGCATCAATTCCAAAATAATTATCATGCGACTTATGCTGTGGGCAAATTAACAGATTTAACCTTTGAAGCAGAATATATTAGCGAATTAGATCAGGGCTTTGATTTCTACGCACCACAAACGTTTGGCGGCCTAGATAATCAAACTCATGCGGTGCTTTTCGGTTGGATTGGTTTACCAGATTTAACCTATCCAACAGATAAATTTAAATGGCATTCTGCTTTAACCTTGCCAAGAGAATTGCGCTTAGAAGGCACAAGAATTTATCAACGTCCGATTGCTAAAATAGACGAAAATCTGACCGCACTTTATCCGTATCATCTTAATGGACAAGCCGAGATTAAAAATTTAGATTGCGCTTATATCAAATTTGAGGCAAATAACCAAGCCTTTGACTTAACCTTCTTCCAAAATGACAAAGGACAATCACTGCGTCTATCTTATAAAAATGGCTTGATCTGCTTAGATCGCAGTCAAAGCGAACAAACGGAATTAATGGAGAAATTCGATACAAAACGCTTCTGCGAAATTGAAAATCTACAGACTGTTGAAATTTTCTTTGATCGCTCAATTATTGAAATTTTCTTTAATCATGGTGAAAAAGCCATGACATCAAGATTTTTCATTGAGAACAGAAAAAATACAATAACCAGCAATCGCCCGTTAGATTTAACGATCGGTTATTTACCGACTATTCAATATATTTAAAAGGTTTTTATGCAAAAAACTCATTTCAATCTGAAAGATTTTCAGACGGCCTGTTTTTTATTTTGAGAATAATTGTATAGTGTATTTTTAACTTACTGTTTTTATTGTTTTAAATTACAGTTCGTGGACTTGCATATATCATTTCGTATTAAAGGATGTTTGAAAAAATAGGTAGGATTAAAATCATCTATTTCTATGAAAATTATAGAAGCATAATAAAAGAACAGTTATTTTTTAAATTTTATCTTTAAAATCTAATTGATAGTTATTTATTCGTACTAAGTTTTCAAAATGGTGCTAGAATAATGGGCTAAGCCATTACAAATTTAAGGAGTTTCAAATGAAAAAAGCATTATTTCTTTCTGTTTGCCTATTAGGGGCAGGTTCATGTTTTGCACAGGAAAATATAGAGCATAAAAAAGAAGTCTGTCCTAAAA